>Ga0209034_10000058_pt1 | contig 51428 bp, 50 predicted proteins | sample MarorgKNORR_S2LV_2_FD_188219 | JGI IMG/M metagenome (GOLD analysis project Ga0209034, IMG submission 188219) | Marine microbial communities from the Southern Atlantic Ocean, analyzing organic carbon cycling - 250m_A/KNORR_S2/LV (SPAdes) (version 2) | ecosystem: Environmental > Aquatic > Marine... | reverse complement strand
GTTCCATCTCTTCGTGATGGACGGACCGAATTAGCCTAGTTAAGGCCGATATAACTAATTCTGGCAATGAGGATAGAAATAATGAATGCTGATTTTACCTCTGAAGAATTGGCGTTCCAGAAAGAAGTAAGAACCTTTCTGGATAGTGAGTTTCCACTTGAATTCAGGACCAAGATCGACGCGAACAGGCGTTTGAGTAAGGAAGAAATAATTTGCTGGCAGAAAATTCTTTACAAGAAAGGGTGGGCAGCCCCTACCTGGCCAGTTGAATTCGGAGGTACTGGGTGGAGCCAGATTCAGCGGCATATATTTGCGACCGAAATGGGTCTGATTGGTGCACCCGAGCCCGTGCCTTTTGGTATGAAGATGGTAGCGCCCATCATAATGGAATATGGAACTAATGAGCAGCAAAAACGTTTTCTGCCCGACATACTTGAAAGCAACGCGTGGTGGTGCCAAGGGTATTCTGAGCCAAATTCAGGCTCCGATCTTGCTTCTCTAAAAACCACCGCGGTCAGAGAAGGGGATGAATACATCGTTAATGGAGCCAAGACTTGGAATACCTATGGTCAGTATGCTGATTGGATCTTCTGTCTAGTTAGAACTGACAACACCGTGAAGAAGCAAGAGGGGATAAGTTTCTTGCTTATTGAAATGTCATCGCCGGGTATTACTTTAAGGCCGATAGTTCTACTAGATGGTCATCCTGAAGTTAATGAAGTTTTCTTTGATGACGTGAGGGTGCCAGCAAATAATCTCATTGGGGAGGAAAATAAGGGCTGGACTTATGCCAAGCTACTACTCACTCATGAACGAAGCAATATTTCTGGAGTCCCCCGTGGGAAAAGGCGTTTGGGGACGCTAAAACGCATTGCAGCTGATACTGATGACGGATTCGGCGGCAGCATGCTCGAAAATTCGAGTTTCAAGAAGAAAGTTGCAGAAGTTGAGATTGAGTTGCGAGCGTTAGAGTATTCAGAGTTACGAACACTTGCGGCTTTAAGTGTGGGCAAAGCGCCAGGTCCGGAATCCTCAATACTCAAGATTGTTGGTACTGAACTTTCGCAGGAAATAGATGAGCTCTTTGTGGAATTAGCAGCTTATAGTTGTCTTCCGTTTGTGCCAGAACAATTCGAGGATGGCTTTCAAGGTGTTCCTCTTGGCCCAGGCAATTCTGCATACGCGGCCTTGAACTATTTTAATAATCGTAAAGCATCTATTTATGGCGGTTCTAACGAGATTCAACGCAATATTATTTGCAAGCATGTGCTTGGTCTTTAGAAAAACTAAGCCAAAAACGCTACACCAGCGTTAATGAGGTATAAAAGTTGGATTTTTCATATACACAAGAACAACAAATGCTCAAGGAAAGTGTGCAGAAGTTTGTACAAAAAAATTACGCATTCGATGCTCGTAAACAAATCATTGCCAGTGAAGAGGGGTACAGCAAAGAAAATTGGGAGTTGTTTGCTGAACTTGGTTGGTTAACTGTTCCCTTTAAAGAGGAGGATGGTGGATTTGGCGGTTCAGCTGTGGATCTTACAGTGATGATGGACGAGTTTGGCAAGTCTAATCTGGTCGAACCCTTTACTCCTACAGTCATTCTCAGCGGAGGCTTGATTAGCACGCTGGCAGGAAATGACCAAAAATCTGGACTATTGGGTCCACTCATGGAGGGCAAGTTACAACTAGCTTGTGCATACGCTGAGGCTGACAGTCGGTTTAACCTTTCTAGTGTAAGTACAACAGCGACTGTTGAAGGAGACCAGGTAAATATAGAGGGTGGCAAGATAAATGTTCTGAACGCTTCTAATGCTGATAAGTTACTTGTAGTAGCGCGCGAATCAGGAGGTCGGACCGACCGAGAGGGTATCTCCATATTCCTTGTCGATAGCGATTCTGAGGGCCTCTTAATTCAGCCGTACACGAATGTCGACGGTAAGAAAGCGGCTCAGGTTGGCTTTGCATCGGTTAGTATTCCTCTAACCGCTAGGCTAGGGAAGGCTGGCCAAGCTTTGTCCGCTTTAGAAACTGTAGTTGACCGGGCGACAGTTGCTGTCAGCGCAGAAGCAGTTGGTGCACTCGAGGTTTTATTACAAAAAACAGTGGAATATAGTAAGACGCGAAAGCAGTTTGGCTCACCTATTGGGACCTTCCAGGCTCTACAGCATCGCATGGCAGATATGTTTATCGAGTGCCAATTAGCACGATCCATTGTGATCATGGCAGCCATGAAGCTCGACGGCAGTGATAGTGACGTAGAGAAAAGTAAGGCCGTGTCTGCTGCAAAGAGCCGTGTAGGTAAGGCCATAGAGAAAGTTGGACAAGAGGCCATACAGATTCACGGCGGTATCGGTATGACAGAAGAACTCGACGTGGGGCATCTGTTCAAGCGTGTGACAGCTATCGACATCCAGTTTGGTAACTCCGACTATCACACCGCAAAATTTGCGTCTCTCTAGTCCAGAGGGATCCTGTAATGAGCGAATTAATTTTTGTTCGTCATGGGCAGGCTTCCTTCGGAGAAGATTCCTATGACAAACTCAGTCAGCTGGGTATCGAGCAGGTACGAATACTTGCCCGGCATTGGCAACAAACAGGCGAACAATTTGACTTCCTCTATAGCGGCACTCTGCAGCGCCAGAAGGAGACGGCTGCGGAGTTAATGTCCCTTGTCAAAAATAATCAGGTTGAACCAATTGAACATTCTTGGCTTAATGAATACAACGCTGATCCCCTTATTCAAATTTACCTGCGTAGTCATTCAGTTAACGAGGGCCTCGATCCGAAATTGAGTTGGCCTATAAGAGAGGAAAGTCTGTTTCAGCGGATTTTCGAAGCAGCGACATCAAAGTGGATACGCGATGAACTTGAGCCAAGTGATCAGGATCGAGAATTTGAGCAGTGGTCCAAGTTCCGCGAGCGAGTACATAGTGTCTTGGATGAGCTTATGGCCAAGCATCGCTCGGGTAGCCGAGTGTTAATCTCCACCTCTGGAGGTGTCATAGCGATGGCATTGCAAAGGGTATTACAATTTCCCGATGAGCAGGTGATTAGCATTAACTGGATGGTGCATAACAGTTCAGTAACCCGAATCAAATACGGAAATGGTAAGATCTCGCTCACACAATTTAATAGCCTTCCGCACCTTGAGAGGAAAGGCTTGAACCATCTGGTCACCTACCGGTAAACAAATTGACAGGGTTAGCTAAATAACCAAGGAATTGTTTTGATAGCTAGTGACTTAATCGACAGGACGAGTAGTGTCAGAGAAGGGGAAGAACTGGATCTCTCTGCACTTAAGGAGCATCTCGAACCTGTATTGGACACCAATATAGGCGCACTGCAAATCAAGCAGTTCCCAGGGGGGCACTCCAATCTTACTTATCTATTAACTAGTGGTAATGAGAGCTGGGTACTACGACGACCGCCTTTTGGCAGTACCGTAAAGAGTGCCCATGACATGTCGCGTGAATATAAAATTCTCTCGGCACTTAAAGACGTTTATCCCTATGGGCCAGTACCTCTGTATTTTTGTACCGATCACAGCGTTATTGGCTGCGATTTTTATTTGATGAATTATATCCGGGGGTTGATCATCCGCCGCGATTATCCTAAAAATCTAAATCTTTCACCTAGTCAGATCAGAGAACAGTTGTTTAACTTCTTTGATGTGCTCGGTGAGTTACATTCTGTTGATCTAGTGGAGGCCGGCCTTGATAAATTTGGTAGACCTGAAGGCTATGTCAGACGGCAGGTTGAAGGATGGTGCAAGCGTTGGTCGGATGCCGTGACTCCGGACACGGTTAATTGCGATGTTACCATTCAGTGGCTCAACGACAATATGCCGCCAGAGAGTGGTAAAGCAAGCGTGATCCATAATGACTATAAGATGGATAACGTGATTTTTGACGTGGAGAATCCATTAAATATGATTGGTGTTCTTGACTGGGAAATGGCTACAGTTGGAGATCCATTAATGGACCTTGGATGTACCCTGGGTTACTGGACTCAGGTAAATGATCCAGACTTCTTCCGCAATTCCCGCACAATGCCTTCAGATTTGGAAGGCGCTCCAACTAGAGCCGAAATTATAGATCGCTTCCAGCAGCAGACCGGCCTGACGATGGACAATTTCCCATTCTATTTTTGTTTTGGATTATTTCGCCTGTGTGTTATCGGTCAGCAGATTTATTATCGCTACTATCATGGTTTAACCAAGGACGAGCGATTTGCTGGATTTCTTAAAAAAGCCCATGTGCTTCAACGAATGTGTGAACTCATAATCCGGGGTGAAATAAAAACCTAAGGACAGAATTATGTCATTTAATATTAACAAACTGTTTTCTATCGAAGGTAAGACGGCAGTAGTTACCGGAGGCTCCCGAGGTATCGGCAAGATGATTGCGGAAGGATATGTAGAAAATGGTGTGAAAACCTATATCACTGCACGTAAAGCCGAGGCTTGTCAGCAAACTGCGGAAGAATTGTCAAAAAAAGGTGAATGCATAGCATTTCCCGCTGATCTTTCTTCCAAGGAAGGCCGCGATAGCTTTGTACAGGAAATTAAATCTCGTGAAAATAGTCTCGATATTTTGGTAAACAATGCCGGAGCGGCTTGGGGCGCAACTTTTGAAGAATACCCCGACGAAGGCTATGACAAGGTCATGGACATTAATGTTAGGGCTATCTTCATGCTGACTCGTGACTTGATGCCGCTGTTGGTAAAGGATGCTACCTCGGAGAACCCGAGTCGTGTCATCAATATCGGTTCAATCGATGGTCTGCGTGTCTCAAGCACTGACAACTTCGCCTACGGCGCCAGTAAAGCAGCTGTGCATTTTCTGACCAAGAATTTGGCGGTTAGGTTCGCTTCGAAAGGGTTGACGGTAAATGCGATTGCACCAGGACCCTTCGAGAGCCAAATGATGGATTACATGCTAACTAATTTTCGTGACCAGATTGAGTCCCAAAACCCGATGGGTAGGATTGGTTGTCCGGAAGATATGGCTGGTCTTGCCATTTATCTCGCTTCGGAGGCAGCGAAATACATGACAGGCCAAGTCATCGCTCTAGATGGTGGAAGCAACCTGGGGTCGCGCCAGGAACGATTCGCTGGCTAGTAGGCTGAACGCCCCAGATTCAGAGCGGATGAGCTTAAACTCGTTTAATTCCCAGCCTCGCAGTGGTACTTTTACCGGTCTTGAATGAATATGCAACCATATAACCCGCGGGTGATATTGATTGACTAAGTCCAGAACCCAGCTCTTACCAAGGAATGTGGTAGCCTGCATGGCCTTTATCAGTGGTTTTTCTATCATGACAATTGAAATGCTGGGGGCTCGAATTTTGTCACCTTATTTTGGGGGCAGCCTGTCGGTATGGGGCAGTATTATTACTATTTTTATGTTGGCGCTGGCGATGGGTTATCTAATCGGTGGCAGATTATCGACAAGAAATCCTAACGCAGTTACGTTTGCGGTATTTTTCATCGGGGCAGCTGTCTTTTCGCTGCCTGTGATTTTATTCGCAAATGCAATTATGGAGCCAATTTTTCTTGCCATTGAAGACCCTCGTTACGGATCCCTTTTTGCCTCAATTCTCCTCTTTTTCATTCCTACCGCCATCTTGGGTATGATCTCACCATATTCTGTTCGTTTACTGGTTGAGACACATGAACATAGTGGTCATATGGCAGGTTTTTTATACTTCATATCTACCCTAGGTAGCGCTGCCGGGACCTTAGCAACCAGTTTTTATTTTGTACTGTGGTTAGAGGTAAACCAGATCTTATGGGGTGCCGTGGCAGCCTTGATTACAGCTGGTTGTATAATTCTTCTGGCGCACTATGCACAAACTTCCCAATCTGTAAAACAGACCAGCCGGTATGAAAACAAACAGGCTTAACCTAAAACTACTAATTGGACTCGGACTGGCCTGCCTTATGACGCTGAGCGGTTTCCCTGCTGTGGGGGAAACAATTCATGAAGAACGTTCTAAGTATCGGGACATTACTGTTACCCAAGTCAGAGATAGGCGTTGCCTTTTGTTCAATGTGCATCGAGGTGATCGTAACCAGACATGTATTCTGATCGATGATCCCGACCGCTTGGTTTTTGATTACACTCGCATGACCTTTGCGGGCTTACTACTGCAGCCTAAACCGGAACGAATTCTAATTATTGGTCTGGGTGGCGGTTCGATACCACTAACTTTTTCTGACCTCTTTCCGAATAGCAGAATTGACATTGTGGAAATAGATGAAGCGGTCGTCGACGTGGCTAAGGAATTTTTCTTCTTTAGAGAAACAGAGAACATGAAGGTGTTCGTGGATGATGGACGACCTTTTATCAAACGGGCTGGTATTCGTAACGAAACCTACGACTATATCGTGTTGGATGCTTTTAGCGGTGATTACATCCCGGAACACATGCTGACTCTGGAGTTTTTAGAGGAAGTAAAGCGCATCTTGAGTCAAACTGGAGTCCTGGTAGCAAATACGTTTTCGACAAGCCGTCTCTATGACCACGAATCGGTGACTTATCAGCGCGCGTTTAATGAATTTTTTAATTTCAAGTTACCGTCGTCTGGAAATCGCATTATCATTACACAAGCAGATTCATTGCCTCCAAGAGGCGAACTTGTCGCTGAGGCGCAACGCATTGCAGGAAAAATGGAGAAGTATGGGATTCCGCTTTTGGACTATCCTCGACGCTTATCTGCGCGGGTAGACTGGGACATGAGTCGCCGCATTCTGACAGATCAGTATTCTCCGGGAAACTTACTAAGAGACAACTAGGAGCTCATTCAGATTATGAAAAAATTTACAAATTACCTTGGTATATTTTTCTCGTTGACAATCAGTTTTTATAGCTTTGCCGATGTAACCATTAAATCAGATGTGGTTTACGGGCACAAAGATGGTTTAGCGTTGATCTACGATGTCATCAAACCAGACAATGCTAATGATGCAGCTATAGTCTTCATGATGAGTGGCGGTTGGTTTTCACGTTGGACACCAGCGGAGCTTGTATCGCAGCGCTTCGAGGACATGCTTGATGCAGGCTTCACAGTCATCCCCGTTTATCATGGCAGTGCGCCGCGCTATCACGTCCCTGATGCCTATTCTGATGTAAGTCGAGCGATCCGCCACATAAAACTGCGTGCTCAACAGCATGGTATCGATCCGGACAGAATTGGTGTTACTGGCGGTAGCGCAGGCGGGCATCTGTCACTGATGATAGGTCTTGATGCTGATGCCGGTGATCCGAATTCAGATGACGAAGTTATGCGGCAAGATAATTCCGTGGCTGCTGTAGTCGCATATTTTCCTCCGGTAGATCTGCGTCAACTTGCTGGCCCCGGTTCTTGGTCGGAAAGATTTCCGGCGTTAAATTTCGATCCAGAAAAGGCTGAATCGATTTCTCCAATCCTGCATGCTGATCCCGATGATCCTCCAACACTATTGATTCACGGTGATGCAGATGGCCTTGTCGGCATTGAAAATTCAGTAATGATGCAGGAGGAATTTCAGAGCAAAAATGTTGAGTCCCAATTTATCACTATTCCTGGAGGAGGGCATGGGTTCCAAGGTGATGACGCACAGCTTGCTGACTCGGCTCGTCTCGAGTGGTTCAAGAAGTATCTGCTATAAAAGAGATTAGGAAATTTCTATAGTGTGGCCGCGAGGCGAGTGCCCTGATCGATAGCTCGCTTGGCGTCCAGCTCTATTGCCACGTCAGCTCCGCCGATAAGATGGAAGGACTTTTGAAGTCCTTCGCTTAGTTCTTGCAGGGGCTCCTGGCCTGCACAGATCACCACATTATCAACCTCGAGCACTCTGGGTTCATCACCCACGAACAAGTGTAGTCCCTGATCATCAATACGTTGGTAAGCACAGCCCGCTAACATTTTTATTCCACGCTTTATTAAACCAAGTCTATGGATCCAGCCGGTGGTTTTACCTAGATTCTTGCCCAGTCCTTCGGCCTTCCTTTGACAGAGGTAAATTGTCCGAGGAGAAGGGGTAAACTTCTCTTCGATTCCCTCGATTCCACCGCGGGCATGCAGGTTCATGTCGATTCCCCATTCTTGCATGAATATCGGTATGTTAAGGCTAGAAGGGTCGCCGTTATGAGAAAGGTATTCAGCCACGTCAAAGCCGATGCCGCCGGCGCCGATGATGGCTACCTGCTCTCCGATTTCTATGTCTCCATTGATAACATCTGTGTAATTTACTACTGAAGGATGGTCTATGCCCTCTATTATTGGGACACGTGGCACTATTCCGGTTGCCAGTATTATTTCGTCGAAGTCGGAGTTATTTAGTTGAGTGACTGTCACTCTCGTATCCAGCTGGACGTAAACGCCGAGTTTGTCCAGTTGTCTTTTGTAGTAGCGCAATGTTTCATCAAATTCTTCCTTCCCAGGAATTCTCCTGGCCAGGTTAAACTGTCCTCCTATTCTGTCTTTGGCTTCGAACAGAGTAACTTTGTGACCACATTCCGCTGCGGTTATCGCTGAAGCGAGTCCGGCTGGCCCAGCCCCAACTATTGCCAGTTTCTTGCTTTGCTTTGTCTTAGTAATACTTAGTTCAAGTTCGTGGCAGGCGCGGGGGTTAACCAGGCAGCTCGTTAGCTGTCCATCAAAGATGTGATCTAGGCAGGCCTGGTTGCAGCCGATACAGGTATTTATGTCATCCGCTCTACCGGCAGCTGCTTTATTGACAAAGTCCGCGTCGGCTAACAGCGGTCGCGCCATGGATACCATGTCAGCATCTCCGCGGGCCAGCACTTCTTCAGCAATTTCTGGAGTGTTTATCCGGTTGGAGGTAATGACCGGTACAGAAAACTTATCCCTGAATCGGGTAGTCACCCAGGTGAACGCGGCCCTGGGGACCTTCATTGCTATAGTGGGAACCTGGGCTTCGTGCCAGCCGATGCCTGTGTTAATGATAGTAACTCCAGCATCGCAAAGAGCTTGCCCAAGGGTTATTACCTCTTCGTGGTTACTACCACCTTCCACCAAGTCCAACATAGAAAGGCGAAAGATGATTATGAAATTATCTCCAATTTTTGCCCGCACACGTTTTATAATTTCTAATGGCAAGCGAATACGGTTTTCGTAGCTACCACCCCATTCATCATTACGGTGGTTAGTCCGCTTCACAATAAATTCATTAATGAAATAGCCTTCCGAACCCATAATTTCAACACCGTCATAACCGGCTTGCTGCGAAAACTCTGCAAAGTCAACAAAAGCTTCGATTTCTTCTTCGATAACTTCGGTTGTTGCCTCGTGCGGGACAAAGCGGTTAATAGGTGCCTTGATAGGTGACGGGGCGATCAGGTTTTCTGTTCTTGAATAACGTCCAGTATGCAGAATCTGTAGGCAAATCTTCCCACCCTGATTATGTACCGCATCTGTAATGACTTTGTGTTTTTCTACCTCATCGGGACGTTTGAATATCGGTTCGACACCTTCTGGCAAGCAATACCTGCTGGCCATGAAACCACCGGTTACGATAAGACCCACACCTCCACGGGCACGCTCCCCATAGAAGGCGGCCATGCGTTGATGGCTGTCAGGTATATCTTCCAGCCCGGTATGCATGGAACCCATCAGTACACGATTTTTCAGTGTGGTGAAACCAAGGTCTAAGGGCTCGAGCAGCCGAGGATAGGGTAATTCAGTGGAACTCATTATTGGGGACTCGGTAGATAGATGGTTTTAATTTCCTAAGGTGTTTAGGAGGAGCGTTTTAATCTCCACCACTTAACCCTCGCGAATTTTAGCTTCAATTAATACGTTTCGCTATAAACTGGTGATTTCAAAGATTAGCTAGCCCCTTTTATCATGTTGCGGGCAATTATAATCTGCTGGATCTGGGAGGTACCCTCATAGAGCCGGAATAGGCGAACATCGCGATAGAAACGTTCCACGGCATACTCAGACATATAGCCCGCTCCGCCATGAATTTGCACAGCCCGATCAGCTACCCTTCCCACCATTTCAGTTGCGAATAATTTGCAGGCCGATGACTCGGTGCTGACGTTTTCACCGTTATCGCGCTGGCGCGCGGTCTCGAGAGTCATACATTTTGCGGCGTAGGTTTCGGTTTGAGAATCTGCCAGCATAGCTTGTATAAGTTGCTGTTCTGCAATGGGTTGGCCGAACTGTTTGCGTTGCAAGGCGTAATCCAGCGCATCAGTAATCAATCGCTCGGCGACCCCAACGCTAACCCCTGAAATGTGCAAGCGGCCACGATCTAGAACTTTCATCGCGGTAACGAATCCTTCGCCCTCTTCTCCGATCAGGTTTTCTACAGGTACAGGACAATCCTCGAAGGTTACATCGCAGGTCTTCGACCCGGCCTGGCCCATTTTTTTGTCTACTGGTCCAAGCGTTATACCAGGGGTATCACGTTCGACGATGAAGGAAGAGATACCATGAGCACCCTGAATGTCAGGGTTAGTCCGAGCCATAACATTGAAAGTGTCAGCGATAATGGCGTTTGTAATGTATCTCTTCGTCCCATTCAAAATATAGTGATCGCCTTCGCGTCGAGCAGTGGTTTTGAGTGAAGCGGCATCAGAGCCAGCTTCTGGCTCGGTTAGGCAGAAACAACTAATCCATTCCCCGCTCGAATAACGAGGCAGATATTTCTGCTTCTGCTCTTCAGTGCCATTGAACACTATCGCCGCCGATCCAATTCCATTATTAGTACCCATTATCGAGCGAAAAGCTGGAGAAGTTCGTCCCAGAGCGATAGCTATTAGTATTTCTTCCTCCATGGTAAGTCCGAGTCCGCCATACTCCTCTGGAATGGTTAGTCCGAACAAGCCCAGAGCTTTCATTTCTTTCAGGATGTCTTCCGGCAGTTCGGCTTCTTCTTCGAGCTTGTTTTCATTAGGTACTAGGCGCTCGCGTACAAAGCGTTCGACTAATCCTATAAGCTGATTAATGGTTTCCTGATCTCGTATCATTATCGCCCCCTGAAATCGAGCGGCTAACCTAGCATAACCACTCTCTTTAATCGACTCTACGGTCCGCTATCCTGCTGCTTACAGCGAAATTACTATGCTAGAATGACCGCCTTTGTGTGATCCCTTTCGAGGTTCTCCAGCAGGAGTTGAAACCAACAGACGGGTGGGAAATAGTTCAGTCTTGACATTGAAATTATCCTGCCTCTAAGGGCAGCACAAATTCTGGAAAGAGTCGATTAGTATTCTATGTAGATTACCAAATTTGAAAGGAAAAATTATGTCGGAAGTAGTCAGCTACCAACTTAAAGACAACATCGGTGTTATTAGCGTGAACAATCCGCCGGTAAATGCTCTGGCACAGGCAGTTAGAGAAGGAATTTTGAATGCGATCAATACAGCAAATGAAGACGCTTCCGAGGCTATTTTGCTCGTTTGTGAAGGGCGTACATTTGTTGCCGGAGCTGATATTACTGAGTTTGGTAAGCCACCTAAAGATCCTGGGTTTCCCCTGGTACTTGACGCCATAGAGAATGCTAGCAAGCCAGTAATTGCAGCCATTCATGGGACTGCCCTGGGAGGTGGCTTTGAACTTGCGCTCGCCTGCCATTACCGCTGTGCCTTACCCACCGCGAAAGTGGGACTCCCCGAAGTAAAGCTAGGTTTGCTACCTGGAGCAGGGGGCACACAAAGGGTTCCTAGACTTACTGGTGTTAAGGCTGCGTTAGACATGATTACCAGCGGCAATCCGATTTCGGCCAGTAAAGCTCTGAAAATGACGCTCGTAGATAAAATTATCGAAGGCGATAATCTGGAATTAGGTGGTATTCAATATGCAAAAGAATTAATAGGGTCAAGTGCTCCACTTAAACGTATTAGCGATATTAAGATAGATCCGGCTACTGTCGAGCCTGGTTTTTTTGAAAATGCCCGAAAACATTTAGCGAGAAGAGCGCGAGGCCAGATTGCACAGGATAGAATAGTTTCTTGTATCGAGGCAGCAGTCGAATTGCCAATGGGCGAAGGATTGGAACGGGAAAGGGAATTGTTTCGTGAGCTAGTTGCATCCCCAGAATCCGCTGCGATGCGGCACATATTTTTTTCAGAACGGCAGGCGGCCAAAATCCAGGATCTTCCAAAAGGCGCACCGGTGCGAGATATCAAAAAGGTCGCCATCATCGGTGGTGGCACCATGGGCGGTGGTATTGCTATGTGTTTTGCGAACGTGGGTATACCAGTAGTTATGCTGGAAATCAACGATGACGCGCTACAGCGCGGAATGGGTATTATTCGTAAGAACTACAACATTACCGTGCAGAAAGGGAAATTGTCTGAAGATAAAATGGAAGGACGCATCGATACAATTGCCGGGACTACAGACTACCTCGATATCGCTGATGCCGATTTGGTAATTGAGGCCGTCTTTGAGAATCTCGAACTAAAAAAAGAGGTTTTTGGCAAACTAGATGCAGTCTGTAAGCCGGGGGCAATTCTGGCCACAAATACTTCCTATCAGGATGTAGATGCTATCGCTGAAGCTACCCAGCGGCCGCAGGATGTGCTGGGTATGCATTTTTTCAGCCCAGCTAATGTAATGAGGTTGTTGGAAGTGGTGCGTGGGGAAAAAACTGCCGACGATGTGCTTTCAACCGCGATGAAGATTGGTAAGAAAATAGGTAAGGTATGTGCTCTATCTCGGGTTTGTTATGGTTTTATAGGTAATCGCATGCTGGGAGGTTACGGTCGGGAAGCTCAGATGCTGTTGCTCGATGGCTGCACGCCAGAACAGGTAGACTCTGTCCTGGAAGGCTTTGGGATGGCCATGGGTCCGCTGGCTATGGGAGACCTAGCCGGGCTTGATGTGGGGTACAAAGCTCGAGAGGGGCGTACCGATTTACCAGACGATCCCAGACTCTACCGTATGGGCACCTTACTTGTCGAAATGGGTCGGCATGGGCAGAAAACTGGTTCAGGATTTTATAAGTACGATCCAGAAACTCGTCGCCGTGAATCTGATTCGGAAGTGGAAACATTAATAAAGGAAGAAGCTGCTACGCTTGGTGTAGAACAGCGAAAAATTACCGACGATGAGATTCTAGCACGCTGTTTTTACCCTCTTATTAATGAAGGAGCATTGATTTTGGAAGAAGGTATTGCTCAGCGTGCGAGTGATATCGATGTTGTTTATGTGTTCGGTTATGCCTTTCCAGTCGCTAAGGGAGGACCCATGCATTATGCCGACCAGGTTGGCCTGGAAAATGTGTATAACAAAATTCTTGAATTTCGTGAGCGCTATGGAGAACAGTACTGGAAACCTGCACCTCTCTTGCAGAGGTTAGCCGAAGAAGGGAAAACATTCGCCGATTGGGATAAAGAAAAAGAGGTAGGCTAATGATTTCCTATCAAACAAGCGCTCCCGGAGCTCCATTGATTGAAGTGGAATCAAAAACGCCTGAGCCACAGGGATCCGAGGTGTTGATAAAGACAATAGCGTGTGGAGTATGTCACTCAGATATTCACATGCATGAAGGTGTATTTGACCTAGGCGGTGGTAAGCAGCTTGAAGTTGGACGTGAAGGAATGGTACTGGGGCATGAAATTTTTGGAGAAGTGATCGCGTTGGGACCAGATGCACAAGATGCAGAGATTGGAGATCGACGTGTAGTATTTCCGTGGATCGGATGCGGTGAATGTGCAGCCTGTAAGAGAGGAGATGAACAGTTATGCACTCCAGGTTGTGCTCTTGGTATTGCGCATGCCGGAGGGTTTGCTGATCATGTTATGGTACCTCACAGTCGTTATTTGTTTGATAAAGGAGATGTGATGGACTCCCTAGCGGCTACTTACGCTTGTTCTGGCCTGACCGCTTATGGAGCTCTGAAAAAAATTGGTAAGCTTCATGAAGGCGATGACATCGTGATTATTGGGGCTGGTGGTGTAGGTATGATGGCTATCCAGATTGCCCGTGCTCTCGGAATGGATCCTATAGTTGTTGATATCGATGACGACAAGCTGGAGGCTGCTCGGGCGCTCGGTGTGAACCGAAGTTACAATTCTTCTGAACTTCAAACTGCTAAAGATATCCGAAAGACAACTGGTGGCGCTTATGCTGCTTTAGATTTTGTAGGTGCAGAGGCTAGTGTCAGTTATGGTCTTGGCTGTCTACGAAAAGGGGGTATGTTAATCATTGTGGGGCTCTATGGAGGATCTCTGACACTACCAATTCCCTTCATACCAATGAATGCTCGGATAATCCAAGGCAGCTATGTTGGTGGTCTGGAGGATATGGCTGAACTAATGGCTATGGTGAGAGAAGGCAAGATTGCCCCAATTCAAATCACTGAACGTCCTCTGAAAGAAGCGAATCAGGCCTTGATTGACCTTAAAGCCGGCAATGTGCGCGGTCGGCAGGTACTGATCAACGCGTAAATGTTAACCGGAGAATCCTACTATGTCAGCACTTGAAGGTTTTAGAATTTCAGCTCGCGAAATTACCCGTAACTGATATGAAAAGGCAGACGCTATGAAACCTGTAAAGATTGTCACCACTGTTTTTCTATTTTATGTTGGGATTGTTGCTCTGTTCGAATCCTTGCTGGGCTATTTCCAGCCCGAAGCGGGGACTAGTATGGTAATTACCACGTTTGACAATGAAAATAATGGTAATGATCGTGTAGTCGCAAGACTTGAGAGTAATGGCATGATTTACGTGGCAGCGAATCATTGGCCTCGAGCCTGGTATCGCCAAGCAGCGGCTAACCCAAGAATGACTGTTACTTATGAGGGAGAAACAAGCGAATACAGAGTAATGCAGGTTCAGGGAGAAGAACATGATCGAGTTGATAGTGAAAATAGCTTGGGGCTCGTTTTCCGAATTCTTACAGGATTTCCGCCCAGATATTTTGTTCGATTAGACCCGAACTAATTGTTCTCCTATTTAGTTCGGAAATAACAATGACACCTAATAAAAACCCAAAAATCAAACATTATTACCGCAGCGCCCTAATAGACAGCCAACGCTGGGATAATTTTAAGCCCAGGGAAGACGATATTGTCATCACCACCTCATATAAGACAGGAACAACCTGGATGCAGGGCATCTGTGCATCGTTGGTTTTCCAGGCACCTGAACCTCCCGTGCCGCAAGATCAGCTTTCTCCTTGGCTCGACGCTAACTTTGGTCCAATCGAAGATGTTCTAGCACAACTGGAAGTACTCCAAAACCGTCGTTATATCAAGACTCACTTGCCTCTCGATGGCCTTCGTTTTTTTAAAGAGATCAAGTACATATTCGTTGGCAGAGATGGCAAAGATGTCTGGATGTCACTGTGGAATCACTGGCACAACATGAGATCGGAAGTTATAGAGAATTTAAACAATGCCCCGGGCAGAGAAGGACCACCTTTAGTGCACCCTCCAGAAGACATAGGGTTAGCGTTTGATGAATGGCTGACTCGTGGTTCGTTTCCTTGGGAAAATAATGGTTATCCGTGGTTTTCGCACCTGCATCATGCCAAGACCTGGTGGGAATATCGTCATCTACCAAACATCTTGAATGTACATTACGATGATCTGCAAAAGGATACTGACTCAGAGATGCGCCGAATCTCAGCGTTTCTCGATATTCCGGTTAACGAAGAGCTTTGGCCAACCCTTTTGGCAGGCGTGTCATTTGACTCAATGAAGTCTAATGCAAGTAAGATGGCTCCAGGGGCTACCGAGGGAATTTGGAAAGACACAAGCAATTTCTTTCATAAAGGTACCAATAAGCGTTGGCAAGGCGTTTTAATGGATAAACAGATTGCTGCTTACAATTCTTTGGCACAAGCTGAACTTGGCTCGGAACTTGCCAACTGGTTAGAATTCGGTGGGCACATAGATTAAACTCCTAATATTAGGACTGGTCCAATTAAGAAGGTGTAGATAATGAATAAATTTATATCACGATCCTCTCAAATTTTACTTTTGTTGCTGGCCTTGTTGGTATTTCCTGTCGCGACCTATGCACAAAATACTGATCCCACTCGCTGGGAGGAAACCATGCAACGGTTTGAACAACAAGATCTACTGGACCCACCTCCAGAAGGAGCAATTTTATTGACCGGAAGCTCTAGTATCGCGCGATGGAATGATCAAGCGGCGGCGGCGTTGGCACCGCTAACAGTTATTCCGCGCGGATTCGGAGGCAGCGTGATGGGAGATGTGCTATATCACCTCGAGCGAGTGGCGTTAAAATATAAACCTCGTGCCATCCTTATTTACGAAGGGGATAACGATACGTCTTATGGCATGCCCGAAAATAAAATCCTTGGCCAGCTTAAGCAAATAATTGCGAAGATTCACGATCAACTTCCAACAGCCCGTATTTATGTAATGTCAGTCAAGCCCAGTGTATTGCGGCAGAACGTGTGGTCAAATGCAGAAAAAGTAAATCGGGGTTATGAGGCGATTGCTAAGAACGATCCTTTGGTCTACCACATTGATTCAGCATCACCATTTTTGAAAGCTAACGGCTCAGTTATGACCGACATCTTTGTAGACGATAATCTGCATCTGAATGATATGGGTAACCTGATCTGGGGCTCTACTATTCGTGCCGCTCTTATGCCACAAGAGATACGTCACGAAAAATAGTTTTTGGAAGTGCAGAGAGGTAATAACTCACCTTTCGAAGACATTTAGACTTAGGACAGTTTTATCCGTACAGGTTGATAGTAATATCAAGCAGAAGAAGCCACTAGTTTGTAAGAATTCCGCCGGGCGTCTACGTCGTGCGTGATTGTGACTATCATTAATTCATCTAGATTGAAACACTCCACCAACGCTGCCAATTTTTCCCAGACCTGATCTGGTGTTCCAACTGCTCGCTTTTGTCTGTTGTCAGCCAACGCGGCAAGTTCGCCGTCAGAATATTCGTAGTCTGAAGCTTCCTGAATACTCGGGAAAGGACCGGGATTGCCTCTCAAGAGACGGATAAACCATAAATCCCTGCTTCGGGAAAGTTCCAATGCTTCAGCCTCAGTATCTGCACAGATGGTGAAGACAGAGAGACAAGTATGGGGCTCCTCAAAATTGGGCCCAGGTTTAAATCGTTCTCTGTAATAGTCAAAAATATCGGGTCTTATTAGCGGATTAATGAAGTAAGCAAAGTTGTAAGGCAAACCTGCAGACGCGGCAAACATAGCGCTATCCTCACTAGAGCCAAGCATCCAAAGTTGAGGGGGGACTTTTACTACTGGGAATGCGCGGGCATGTTCCATACCATGGGTCTTCGGGTCACTATCGTTCAATAAAGCCTGTAGATCTGCCACCATGTTAGGGAAATGTTCTGGACCCAGACGCGAACCATAACGAAGTGCCGCGGCCGTGAAAGGATCTGTACCCGGGGCACGTCCAATCCCTAGGTCGACCCGATCGGGGTACATTGTTTCGAGCAATTTGAAATTCTCAGCAACTTTATAAGGGCTATAGTGAGGTAGCATAACCCCACCGGAACCTATACGTATCGTCTTTGTTTCAGCCCCTAACCTGCCTAGAAGTACTTCGGGCGAGCAACCAGCTAAGGCATCAGAAGCATGATGTTCAGCGACCCAGTACCGATAGTAATCCAGCTCATCTGATAACTGTGCAAGGTCAATGGTTTCTTGTAATGCTTCTTTTGCTGTACTTCCTGCCTTTATTGGTGATTGGTCAAGTACTGAAAGTCTTAAGTTTTTAGTCATTGCTTTGAAGCACTGTCCTTGGGGACAACCTCATCTTCATAACGAAAGCGCTTTTTAGTTTAATAAGATATTTACTGATCGATTTGCACTATTTATATTTGGTTAGTCAATAATTGCCTGGTAAACACCGCTGCGGAGTTTCGCATAATCATCCAGGCCCGTAGCGGGAATTATCTGGGTTAGATAGACCACCACTAACTCTTCCAGTGGGTCGACCCAGTATGTGGAATGGTAAGCGCCTCCCCAGCCATACTCACCCACCGAACCTAGAGTGCCACGTTCACCCAGATCGGTGACAATTGAGAATCCCAAACCAAATCCTTGTCCGCTGCGAAAGGGAAGGTCACCGAGATGGTTAGTAGTCATTAACTCGATCGTCTTGCGCGATAGGATTCTTTTGCCATCCAACTCACCTCCATTAAGGGTCATCTGAAGAAATCTGGCGTAATCATTAGCGGTCGAAAGCAATCCAGCTCCACCAGAATAGCTAATCCGGGGACCGTCAATGTACAAGCCTTGGCTACGCATACCATCTGTAGCAGGAATAGCTTGTATTCCACCTCCAGGCTTTGGTTGATAAACCACCGCTAGGCGCTCGCGTTTGTTTTCCGGCAGGTAGAAGTGAGAATCGCTCATCTCCAATGGTTCGAAGATTTCCTGTTGCAGGAAATTGTTTAAATCCATTCCGCTAGCTTTTTCAATTACGGCCCCGAGAATGTCGGTGTTATAACCGTAAATCCAAGCGGTTCCCGGATGAGCATCTAGTGGTAGGGAAGCCATGCGGGCTATTGATTCGCCAATGGTTTCGGTTTTATTGGCGAAATACCACCCTTGAAAATCGGCTTCTTCCCATTCCCTAGACGCTGGGCCGGTGCCGTAGCTCATACCTGCTGTATGGGTGAGCAGGTGACGCAGAGTAATCGGGCGTTCAACTGGCTCCAAGTTATAGCTACCGTTCTCATTAGGTACAGCTACTTGCACATTCTCCCATTCAGGGATATATCGGCTAAGGGGATGGCTGATATCAAGCTGTCCTCTTTCGTGAAGAATCATAATGCCCGTGCTGACTAATGCCTTGGTTTGGGATGCAATTCGAAAAATCGTATCTTCCTTCATGGGATCAGTGGCCTCAATATCACGCATTCCATTCGCCAAGGAATGGGCAATTCTTCCTTTTCTTAGGACCAGTAATACTTGGCCTGCGATCAGATTCTCCTCGACGTAAGAATTAAGTACGGTATCGAGCCGGCCTAATCGCTCTGAGGAGATGCCTAGCTCTTCAGGGCGGGAACGAGAAAGATCTGCAGCGGCTATGGTGCTAGATAACAGCACCGATATTATGAAAATAGCTATCAGGCGAAAATTACTTCTTGGCATGTGTTTATACTCTTAGTTGTGAAACTGGAGAAGATAAGTATAGCGTCTAATTACTAAAGGCAGGTTTGCTATTTTGATCACGTGAGTTGTCATCATTCTTTTCATTATACCTCCAGCCATTCAGCCCTAACCTCATCCGCTTGCATTAAGCTTGCAGGGGTACCTTCATATACTACTTGGCCATGACCCATGACATATAACCGATGGGAGATATTTAGCGCAATGTTAAGTTTTTGTTCCACCAGCAGAATTGCAACGCCACGATTGGCGATCTCTTGCAACAAGTTAGCAACCTGTTCGACGATTTTAGGCGCTAGTCCTTCAGTCGGTTCATCGATCATTATCATGTCGGGATCGCCCATCAATGTGCGACACATGCATAGCATCTGTTGCTCACCACCACTCAACACTCCACCATCTATTTCTGCACGATCTGCTAGATTTGGAAACATACTAAAGATTTCCTCAACGCTCCAACGTCCGTTCGTTTTACTCGATTTCATTCCCAGTTGGAGGTTTTGACGGGCGGTGAGGGTAGGAAAAATATCCCTATTCTCCGGCACATAGCCAAGACCGAGGTTAGCGATTTCAAAACTTTTCTTGCCGCCAATTTCCTGATTTTTAAATCTTATTGAACCCTGAGGAAGTACCTCTCCCATAATAGCTTTTACAGTAGTGGAGCGACCCACGCCATTTCTGCCAAGCAGACTGACTATTTCCCCTTCCTGTACATTGAAGGTAATACCCTGAAGGATATGACTCTTGCCGTAGTATGCGTGTAGGTCAGAAACTTCAAGCATTTATAGTCACCTCTCCGAGGTAGGCTTCCTGCACTTTCGAATCGGCCCTTATATTTTCGGGCATGTCGCTGGCAATGATTTCCCCATATACAAGCACAGAGATTTTATCTGCAACATCGAATACGATATTCATGTCATGTTCTACCATTATGAGTGTTTTGCCAGCAGTGACACGCCTTATCAACTCAACTGTGTTTTGCGCTTCGCTGCGACTCATTCCAGCAACCGGTTCGTCTAGCATAATGATCTCGGCATTGCTGGCAATGGCTATGCCAAGCTCTAAGGCACGTTGTTGGGCGTAGGCTAACTCACCTGCTGGATAATGCATCTTATCTTCCAGGCCGATCTGTTCAAGCACTTGAATTGCTTTTTCATTTAATTCACTTTGTTTGCCCATAAGATGCCAAAATGAATAATTGTATCCATTTGGCCACAGAAGGGCGCAGCGGATATTTTCAAAAACATTCATGCGGGCAAAGATATTCGTGACCTGGAAGCTTCTGGCCAAACCTAGGCGGCTAATTTCAAAGGGGGGCTTATTTTGTATTTCTTGACCTTTGAACTCAATAGTGCCAGCTGTCACATTATAAAGACCGCTTATGAGATGAAAGAGTGTGGATTTCCCCGCGCCATTGGGACCGATAATAGCGTGTCGTTCACCTTGTTCTATATCCAGGTTCACACCTCGGACAATTTTAGTTTCTCCGAAGTTCTTACGAACAGCTTTTAAAGAAAGCACGGTCATTTTCCAAAGCTCTCTTTTTCCGGGATTGTATTTGCCCTCTCCCATGCGTCCTTTAGCTGGGGTAGTAAAAGGCGAACGGCATAAAATGAAGAACAAGCTATAAATAGAGTGATTAGCCAGGTTGCAAGGCCAGATGGGTTCAATTCCATCCACAAGTAGTGAAATACCTCTTCTTCGGTATGGCTCATTTCAATCATGGCGACGCAAGCCATTAGAAATAGGAAAGACGGGATACTAGTAATCAGGTAAGGCATTACTAATGAAGAGAGTTTGCCCCGAACCCAAGCTATCTGGTGCATCATGATAAACCCGGCGAATCCCCTCGGTAGAAATAACACTGTAAGCACGAACATAATACCTAGGTATAGCATCCACAGTTCACTGTAATTGCTGAGTAGAGAATTCATTAGAGTAAGGATGACGGCGCCAATTATCGGACCAATGAAGTAACCTAGACCTCCGATATAAGCCATCAGGAGGACGCGGCCCGAGGTTACAGCATTGAGATTTTCCTCGGTAATGAACTCGTAGTTGAGAGCGAACAGACCACCAGCAATACCAGCGAAAAATCCAGAAGCACAAAAAGAGATGTAACGAATTTTTCTAGCACTATAGCCGATGAATTGCGCCCGTTCGGGATTGTCTCGAACAGCATTAGCCATGCGTCCAGCAGGAGTCTGGGTAAACAAATACATAAACAGGGTTGCAATAAATACCCAAGCAGCGGCCAGATAGTAAATTTCTACATCCTGAAAGAATTCAATACCGAAAAATGAAGGGCCAAAGGTTCTATCTCCGCTAACACCCGCCTCTCCACCGAAAAAGCTATCAAATATCAGGGATGATGCCGCTATTAGCTCTCCAATACCGAGAGAGATCATGGCAAACACAGTACCAGCCTTATGGGTTGAGAAACTGCCGATGAAAAGTGCAGCTAGTAATCCGCTAAAGGCACCCACAAGAGGAATGTAGATGATGGAAAAATAAATGGTTTCGAATTCGATCATATTTAGAGCGTGTACTGCCAGAAATCCACCTAATCCGAAATAGACAGCATGGCCAAATGACAGCATGCCTCCCTGCCCTAGGAGCATGTTGTAACTAAGCGCAAAAACAATGGCGATAGCTATTTGATTAAATATCGAAATCGCCAACACCGAATCGAAAAACTGTGGCAGTGCAAGAAGCACTACCAAATAAACTATCCAGATTGATGATTTCCTAATGAAAGCCATTTTCGTGCTCTAGTGGTTTTTGGTCCTATTAGCTATTGCTCTCGTTTGCCCATTAGCCCTGTTGGTCTAAAAATTAAAACAAGGACTAACAGCAAGAAGGGTAGTATCGGTGCTACCTGGGGTAAAGTCAGAGTCCAGAGATCAGTCAGGGGATGATTGCGGTCGAATTCTAGTCCTAGCACATTCAATAGATCTTGGACTCCAACATCTGAGGCGATTGCATAGGACTGCAACAGCCCGATCAGCAGAGAGGCTATAAATGCTCCGACCAAAGAACCGAGCCCGCCAATAACGACTATGACGAAGACAATACTCCCAAGTACGACAGCCATCCCCGGGAAGGTGGTTAATATCGGTCCGGCAATAACTCCTGCTACACCAGCCAGTGCGGTCCCTACTCCAAAAACGCCCATAAAAATAAATGGTACATTGTGCCCAAGATTAGCGACTGTATGAGGATGAGTGATAGCGGCTTGGATAATGATACCTACCCGACTGCGTGTAAGGAGGTAATACAGTCCGATAAAAATTGAGATTGAGATTCCGATCATGAAGCCCCGGTAAGCAGGAAATTCCTGACCAAACAATGTGAAGAGTGGAAAGTCGAGAAGGTCAGGGGATTGGTAGTTCTTGGTGTCAGGCCCCCAAAAGAACTGCACGGCTTCTTCGATCAGGAATGCCATACCGAAAGTAAACACCAACTCAGCCACGTGGCCAGATTGGTGCACCCGCCGTAATCCGTATCGTTCCACCAGAGCGCCTAGGACTCCAACGATCAGTGGTGCAAAAATTAATCCAGCCCAGAATCCTAGGTAGAGGCTGATTGAATAGGCGAAGTAAGCGCCGAGCATATAGAAGCTTGCATGCGCAAAGTTTAAAACACCCATCATGCTAAAGATCAGCGTTAGACCGCTAGCCAACATAAATAATAGAAGTCCAGTTACTAGGCCATTAAGGGTGGCAAAGATGAAGACTTCCAGCATTATTTAGTTTTCGCCTGCTCTGTTACTTCTTGAAGACTGGTTTAACGACTTGGGCGTCTCATGCGACAGGATGTAGGTACAATGGTTTCTTCTGTTGGTACGTGGTATTCGCTGAACAATCCAAACCCCGAATTGTCTGCGTCAAATTCAATACCTTCATCCGTATGCACTGAGATGTGCAGTGACTGGAAAATCTGATGATCTTCCCCGCGCATCCAGATTTCTTCTCCACTTAAGGTGGTGAACCGCATATCTTCTAGCGCTAAAGCAATGTCGTAAGGATCAGTACTCTGTGTTTCTTCCATGGCTAATACGATCATGGAAAGCGCATTAGTGATGCGTGGTTGTGTTACATCGTTGTTCGGATTGGCTGCCTTGAAAGCGCGGATAAATTCTTTGCGCTGTTCAGTAGGTATAGGGTTGGATGTTTCATTGTGAATAAGACGAATCATATTTTTACCATCGGCTCCCAGTGTTGCAGTAATGCCATCGTAGGCGGCATAGAAAGTAAAAATTGGTATGTCTAAGCCATTATCTATAATAGAGCGGGCCAGAGACACCATATCCGCACCCCAGTTACCAGTGATCACTGCGTCGGCTCCAGAAGAGACTATCTTAGTAACATAGGGTGTAAAATCTTTTACCTGCCCAATGGGATGTAACTCGTTACCGACGATTTCAATATCCGGACGTTTTTCTTTAAGTAGTGCTATTGAAGTATCTGATAATATCTGTCCAAATGAGTAATTTTGACCAATGATATACACGCTTTTGATATCTGGATTACTAGCAATATAGTCAGTCAATACATTTAGTTTCATTACTTCGTGCGCGTCGAATCGAAAATGCCAGAAGCTGCAGTTTTCTTCAGTAAGAATTGGATCAACCGCGGAATAGTTTATTTGCAAAATTTCCTGCCCAGGATTTCGGCGATTGTGACGAGTGACAGCCGAGTTCAGCGCATTGGCGACCGCTGAACCGTTGCCCTGAAAAATGATACGTATTCCTTCGCTCACAGCACGGCGGAACTGAATTTGAGTTTCAGTAGGACTGTTTTGGTTATCAAGTGGCACGATTTCAATCGTGCGGCCATCCAAAATTCCACCATGAGAGTTAAATAGATAATCTGCCGCAAATTCGAGTTGTTTTAAGCCGCTGGTTCCCACTGAAGCAAAAGCTCCAGAGAGAGGATCCATGAAAGCGATACGGATGGGCTCTTGGGTACGAGCGGTACTGCTTAGGCTAATTATACTAATTAGCAGTAGAGTTCTTAATTTCAGAGCATTTTGGATGAATCTAGTAGGCATATTCTGTCTTCTTTTTATGAACAAAATTCTGCAGTTAGTCCCTGTGTTCGGGCAACCTCGACATTAACCTAGACTGCTAGCTGAAGCAAGAAGTCCCGAATTAAGCCAGGAGTTAGCTGACTATGATGATTTTATTAACTTTTTATAAATTACAATTCTGTTTAGTGAAAGTTGAGATTCAGGTAGGATTGGTATTCAGCTCAAATTTCTTATGAGTTATCAAGTGGGAAAAATAACTGTCTCTGAATCTGAGATAAAATTTACCGCAATTCGAGCCAGTGGCCCCGGTGGGCAACACGTAAATAAAGTATCGACTGCAGTTCAGCTGTTTTTTGATGTTGTAAATTCGTCTTTGCCCGAGGAATTGAAAAACAAATTACTGAACTACCCGGACAATCGCATAGCTAAAGACGGAACAATTACTCTTAAGGCTCAACGTTATCGAAGCCAGGAAAGAAATAAGCAAGAATCCATCAAGCGACTGGAACAGCTATTGACGAAGGTAGCTATACATAGGAAAAAACGGATTGCGACTAAACCAACGACGACAGCAAAAGAAAAAAGGCTAAAAGAAAAAAAACAAATAGGCGAAAAAAAGAAACGCAGGTCATCAGTTCGGTCATCAAACCCTGAATAAAGTAACACTTTGGGAATAGCTTATGGCTATCAATAGAATTACACATGTCACGGTTTTTGTTGAAGATCAGCAAAAAGCCCTTGACTGGTACATTGATAAACTTGGCTTCGAAGTGGTAATGGATAACAGCGATGTGGTCCCAAATCTCAGGTGGTTAACAGTTTCGCCCGCTGGCAATTCCGATACGCAAGTTGTTCTTTATAAGGCGCATAGTGCTGAAGAGAAATCGAGAGTGGGGACTAATTTGATGACTGTACTACGTACAGACGATTGTGAAGCTGATGCGAAATTGTTGAGAGCAAAAGGTGTAGAAATAGTTGATCCACCCTCTACTGTTCCCTGGGGTATTTCCTGTATTATTAAAGACCTATACGGTAATCCTTATGATTTGGTTGGTCCTCAATAGTGCCAGAATTCAAGTACGTATTCAGCATAGTTTTGGGACTGTTTACTGTCGAATTTAAAGGCAAGATATGATTGACTGTAAAGCTATGCTTGGGTTCTTGTTGGTAATTTCGACCTTATTGCCTGCTACGGGAAGAACACAATCTGATTTGACCGGAGCAGAAACAAGTTTTCTTTATATCGCAAGTACACTGCAATCGTTTCGAAATACGGGGCGGCTTGCCAACAATCCTGGCATAGATGGCGCAGATCTCGAAGCGTTTCTAGACTTATTAGAAACCTACTACCAAGAGTTTACTAATAATTTCGGTAGCAATAGTGCTATGTGTCAATTTTATATGGATCCAGAAAATGGAAGAATGGAGATCGAAGAAAAAGCTAGATTGAGTTTCAGTTTCCTACCGGAGCTGGAAGACAGAGTTAATTATTACCTCGTTGTAGACAGAGAGTTTCAAGAGAACCTGGAAACCGAGTTTGGTAGTATTTTGCAAGCAAATGTGAATCAACAAAAGTTGTCCTCGAGGAGCAACCAACGGCTGCCCTCATCGGAATTCGACGAAGCAGCCGTAATCAACTTTCTCGATTCGGCATGTATATAAATCAGGCTTGAGTCAGATGTGAAAAAGGTGAAAGGGTTTTAGTAGACTTCAAATAACCCGGCCGCACCCATGCCTCCTCCCACACACATAGTGCAGATAACATATTTGGCACCACGACGTTTACCTTCGATAAGCGCATGACCAACCAGACGAGCTCCACTCATGCCGTACGGGTGTCCGATGGAGATAGCGCCGCCATTAACATTGAGTAGTTCATTGGGAATGTTCAGTTTGTCTCGACAGTAAACCACCTGAACGGCAAATGCTTCGTTTAATTCCCAAAGACCAATATCGTCCATAGAAAGATTGAAGCGCTCCAGCAACTTAGGGACCGCGTAGATTGGTCCTATCCCCATTTCGTCAGGGTCCAGGCCAGCCACCGATATGCCACGATAGGCTCCAAGTGGTTCCACACCTTTCTGTTCTGCAAGTTTGCTATCCATCAAGACCGAAGCAGACGCGCCGTCGGATAGTTGGCTGGCGTTACCAGCAGTAATCACGCCATCATCAAAGACTGTTCTTAGGCCCGATAGCCCTTCCAGAGTTGTTGTGGGGCGGTTTCCTTCATCTTTTTCCAAGGTAATATCGTGGGTACTTTGTTGCTTTGTTTCCTTATCCATGAATATCATTTTTGTAGCTAGAGGAACAATTTCGTCACTAAACTTTCCAGCTTCTTGTGCTGCAGCTGTGCGTTGCTGGCTCTGAAGCGCGAACTCGTCCTGCAGTTCCCGAGATATGTTGTAGCGATCGGCTACAGTTTCTGCTGTTTCCAGCATTGACATATAAGCATGTTCTGACTTGGCGACGACATTAGGGTCATGAGCTCGATAACCGTTGCGGTGTTCATTCTGTACTAGGCTTATCGATTCTAGCCCCCCACCTACCACGATAGGTATGTTGTCACACACAATCTGCTTGGCGGCGGTAGCAATAGCCATCATGCCCGATGAGCATTGACGATCTATACTCATACCTGAAACGGAATTTGGAAGACCGGCGGCTATGGTTGAGGTACGGCCAATATTGCTTCCAGACGATCCTTGCTGCATGGCACAGCCCATGATTACATCATCCACCTCGCCCGGTTCGATTCCGGCTCTCTTCACTGCTTGCGCAATTACATGGCCACCTAGTGTGGGAGCATCCGTGTCGTTAAAGGCTCCGCGATACGCTTTGCCAATTGGTGTTCGGGCGGTGGATACGATTACTGCTTCTCTAGTCATTACTATCTCCGATTTACTCTTTAGGCTGCTCTATTTCTTAACAATAAGTGCGGTTATTTTCTCGATTGCTTCATGCGCTAATTCTACCATCTCAACGTCTGTGCGATCTTGGATGGGATGAGGGATAAAAGCTCTAGCGACGTTTATGCCGAGAGATTTACCCTGTGCATTAGCTGCCTCTTCAAACTCACAAGAAGCTACGAATCCGGAAGGGGTGCCGCGGCTTTCCAAGTCCATGATGTCATGCAAACTGCACGAGGTACATGAACCTCAGTCGGCTAACCCTTCAATAACAGCATCGCACTCTGAGCTGATTTTCTGACTAAGTTGTCTCGGCGCGATGCGGGCAAAGGTCGGTTTCATGTAACGATTTACCCTAGCTCCTTTGCCAAGCAAAAGGGTTTCAATCTCATCAAGAAACTCCTTCCCCCTGGGTTTGGAAATGTCTAGAAGTCCGATAGTTGCGCCTTCCAAGCTTTGCAGACGGGGAACTAATTGTCGCTCGGTGGGCGCTAGCTCCGCAGTTGGGTCCAGCAGGAATTCACTCATCTTGATCTCCTCTCAGTTAATTTGTTGCGAAACCAGTTGGCTGCCTTTGTCTCCAGAGGCGAGCCAGCCGCTTATTATGGCTGAAAACATACCCGCTTTTCCGCCAGCACCGACTATGTGTAATCCGTCGTCTCTGAACTTGTTGAGTAGCATGTCTTTGAATTTTTCAGGCATGCCTTCAGCGATACCGTCCTTACCGCGAATGATATCAGCCCCAGGTGTTATTAGTTCGTCATATAGCGCTTTTTTCAAATCGGCTTTGGTCCAGTTGTCCTGCCTCAGGACTCGACGGTGCTCTGGGCTAATTACGATCATAGCATCAGCCATTCCGAATGATCGTGTATTAGCTACACTACGCAGGCTATTACCTAAGTTTTTGACTAACGATTCCGGTTGACGTGATAGCTGATCTACGAAGGGTTGTACTCCGCTGCCAGCAAATAGATTAATCACTGAATCTTCCCTATTGTAACCACGATCCATGGCTAGCGACGGCCACTCTGTATCTGATTCATCTTCGGAGAAACAAAACGTATATTTGCCTGGAGTTCCCAGAGTGGCTCGATCAATCCCGCCTGGCATTCCCCCACCTACATTGCGGATGATAAGTTGCAGCGCCCGTCCGATTGTTGCGTTTGCCCGGTTACCTTGTCCAAGAGCATTAACTCCTGAATTCATTCCAATCTGTTGGGTAATAGGCCCATTAACGATCATTACGGGAGCAGAGAAATACGTCGTACACAGCAGGCCATGCATGCAAAATTCATCTTGTAGAGCTGCCTTTAAGGCGGCGATAACTACTTGCAGATGATCTGGCTTGCATCCTGCCATGACAGCATTTATGGCGATTTTCTCTACTGTACAGGGCTTATTATCCGGTGGCACAGAACCAATTATTTCATCGGCAGATAGGTCTGTGCCGGACAGCATGCGCGTTACTCTCAGCAGTGTAGGTGGAACTACGGGCAGGCCGTCGCTCCAGCCACGTTCAAAACACGCTTCCATTATGTCTTCAGATTCTGCTAGTTCGATCTTCCTAGCCCGCAGACGATCTGTATCGAAACGGAGCGTCAGAATTTCATTCATCCCAGGATCTTGAGTCTTTGAGCCACAACCCGGTTTGGAATCCACGAGATTGGCACCGAGATTTTCGATGCCGGTCAATTCTTGCCACTCACTTTTGTTCCAACCGAATATGCGCGCTTGGTTATCCAAACCATTATCTGAACGAATGAGTGTAGGAACTATCTCTATGTTCTGTTTGTAGGAGAATTCGAGGGAGGAGTCATCTATTTTAGTAATGACATTTTCCGGAAACGAAGGATCATCTTGGACGTAAATGGCCAGAGAATCATTAAAGGTTTCTGAAAGTTGCTTGATGACAGGCTCAATTAACGCGCAGGTCGGACAGTCTTTTTTCACGACAAGCGAATAGTAATGTTCTTGTTGTTTCAAAGTTTTAACCTCAATAAATGTGGTTTCGGCTAATAAATAAAACTTAGAGTACTAATACCAACTAAGATATTAACTATCATAAACACCGACGAAGTTCTAGACATCACTTTCCAGAGTTGAGGCCCATTATAGGCGGCCCGGATACCTATGATTAGAGTCACAGTATAAGCTAGCAGCACGGCTATCATTACCAGATAGGCCAGCCATTGGTCATTATCAACCGCCCGGCTGCCCATTACGAAGAACAGGCCACTGCCAAGAAAATAGAGAGCCCAGTAGGTGATAGCAAGGCCATATTCGCCAGCTAACAGTTTGGCCATAAATGAGCGCTCATCAAACGATTTGTTTTCTGGCGGTTGGTCCAGTTGGTTCATAGATTCAGATCTCAATAATCCAAGTGTATCGCACACTGGTTGCCGAGAAAACGATCGGCGAACTAGCAATAATTGTTTGCTTTCAGCAAGAGTTACAAAAATATTTTGTATTCGCTATTTTTATTTGCCTACTTCGAATTTCACGTTGCAGGGTAAATTTACTTACCGATGTAATTGCACTAATCTGGGATTCAAAGCATAACAAAAGGGGGCGCTCTCATGTCTGCCGATCTTATCCTGTCACTCTGTAATATTATTGTTTTGCCCGGTTGGTTGTTGCTGGCATTCCTTCCCAGATGGAAATGGACCCTTGGTATAGTTTGTACTGGAGTAATACCGTTTATCCTAGGTCTTGTTTATGTTGGATTATTTATTTCGCAATTTGGCAGTACGCCGGAAGGAGGCGGATTCGGTTCCCTCAATGGTATCGCCACCCTGTTCTCAAACCCCTATGTGTTGGCGGCAGGTTGGATTCATTATCTTGCGTTTGATCTTTTTGTCGGGTCATGGGAAGTTTTTGATTCTCAGAAAGTTGGGGTCTCACACTGGTTAGTCCTTCCCTGTTTGATACTAACCCTAATGCTAGGCCCAACTGGTCTTGCACTGTATCTCATAATTCGGGCAATAGTGACTCGTAAACCGGAAATTTACGAATCACAGACGGCCTATTAACAAGTCTGAGTTTTACGGAAAGTTAGCCTATGCTTAAATAGCCTGAAGGGGAGGCCTGACATTCGGACCAAATACTACTTTTTCCCCATCATGCCTTTTAAGGCGCCCGGGATATCTGCAGGGAAGACTACAAACTTAGAATTATCTGATGAGGATAGTTCTTGTAGTGAACTGATGTATTTCTCGCCGAGCAGGTAGATGACAGGAAGCTCCTTTTCCCCAATCGCTTCGGTCACCAGGTTAATTGCTCGTTTACTGGCCTCTGCAAGAATAACCTGTGCTTCAGCTTCACGCTTGGAGGCTTCTAATTCTCCTTCAGCGTTGAGTATGACCGCCTGTTTGTCACCATCTGCTCGGGTCACGGTAGCACGGCGGGCACGTTCTGCTGCAGCCTGCTCTTCCATCGCTTGTTGCATGGTTGGTGACGGATTGATGTCCTGAATTTCGACTGTCTTCAAAGTAATACCCCAATCGGAAATATCGTCCGAAATAGCGGCCTTTAGCTTCGCCTTGATATGATCGCGGGAGGATAAAGCATCGTCCAGTGTCATTTCTCCAATTATCGAACGCAATGAAGTTTGCACCAGGGTTTGAATTGCAATGACATAGTTCTCTACGCCATACACAGCTTTTTCTGGCGAGACAATATTTATATAGGCTACAGCATTAGTAACAAGAACAGCATTATCCTTAGTGATAACTTCCTGGGAAGGAATATCGAGAACAATATCCTTGGTAGTAACCTTGAAAGAAACATTGTCAATGTAAGGGATGATGAAATTTAGTCCTGGATTCAGAGATGTACTAAATTTTCCCAGACGCTGCACAACCCACTTGTACCCCTGTGGTACCTGGCGAACTCCTTTTGCTACCGTTACCAAAAGGAATATTAAGACAGCAATAGCGAGTACAAATGAAGGTTCTAAAAATTCCATGGTTCTGTTCCTTATGCTTTTTTAACTATTAATGAGTTTCCAGATAAATCCACGACGCTGACTCGATCCCCGATATTAAGCTCATCCTGCGAGATAATCAGCCATTCGTCAGACCCGATTAGAGGAGCAGGGAATCGAACTTTGCCCCTTTTCTCTCCGGTCGGTACTTTTAGGACTTGTCCAATCTCTCCCACTAGTGCTTCTCTAGATAAACCAGCTTTTGTTTTGTCCACATTTAGGGGTTTGATAATTTTGAACCATGCCAGGGCAAACGCTGTTGAGGTAATAGCCCAAATCATTATTTGAGTGGTTTCGGATAATTCAGGGAACGGAACCAACAGCAAGCCTACAAATGTTGCAGCTGCACCAAACCAGAATATAAAAAAGGATCCCAAAAATATTTCAGTAACCATCAAAGCGAGGCCAAATACTATCCAATGCCAATAGAGAAGTACTAAATCCATAATTTATTTCCTTTCTGGCTGAACTTCATTATTGATCCGTTTGCACGGTTTGTTCAATGTTAATTTCAAGAAATTCAAATAAATATGAGCTAGTTGATTGTTTTTCTGAAACCTTCCTTTTTAGGCGCTTGCAGTCCGCTCATGTAAAATACCCGGTAGGCGAATGAGGCACTATTCAGGCGTATGCATGTCTATTCCGTATGTTAATTTAGGAGGCGAAGGCCCGATATTTCACTTCTCCCATGCCAATGGGTATCCGCCGTTAGCTTATCGAGCTTTGCTGCAAGCCTTTCAAGCCGACCACGAAGTAATAGCAAGTTTACATAGACCTATTTGGGATACACCTCCAGAGCCGTCTGAGATGAAATCTTGGAGGCCACTCGGGGAGGATTTGTTGCTTTTACTAAAACAGTTGGGCCGACCAAATATCAGCGTCGGTCATTCGATGGGGGCAGCTGCTATCGTAATGGCAGCTGTTAAGCATCCCGAACTATTTAGATCAATTGTTCTAATTGAACCTGTGATAATGTCGAGAAGGTACTTCTATTTTTTAAAACTCTTCCGCGGATTAGCCAAGAGGAAAGTTCCGTTGATAAGAAAAACTTTAGATCGTATGGAATCTTGGGCTACCCGAGAAGAGGTGTATGAACATTTTCGACCGAAGATGGTATTCAAGAAAGTCAGTGATGCTGTGCTCTGGGATTATGTTAATTATGGTACAGCTGCATGTGAAGATGGTACGGTTCGGCTTGTTTATAGCAAAGAGTGGGAAGCGCATTGTTATTTGGTGGCACAAAGCATCTGGAGCTTGCTCCCAAAAGTTAAGGTTCCTCTGCTTGCTATCCGAGGACGCGATTCTAATACTTTGTCAGAAAAGTCTTGGATTAAATGGAAAGCGATGTCACCACAACACGATTATCGAGAGATAGATAATGCTGGGCACTTGGTTCCTATGGAACAGCCTGAACAAACAGCGGTAACAATACGACAATGGTTTTCCGGGGTTAAGTAACTACGAGAGATCACATTATGAAGTTAACTGATGCAACTCTTTTTAGACAGCAATGTTTCATTGATGGTGAATGGTGTGACGCGGAGAAAGATTCCCTGATAGAAGTTACCAATCCAGCTGATGGAGAAGTACTTGGTTCCGTGCCTCGGATGGGTGCGCAGGAAACGCGTCTAGCTATTGAGGCCGCAAATGTGGCTTTTAAACCATGGTCTGCACTGCCCGCAAAACAACGATCCAACAAATTGCGTAAATGGTATGAGTTGCTGCTCGAGCATCAAGAAGATCTAGCCATGTTAATAACCATGGAACAGGGTAAATCACTAACGGAAGCCAGGGGAGAAATTGTCTACGCGGCTTCATTTATTGAATGGTTTGCTGAAGAAGGAAAGCGTGCTTATGGGGAGGTTATCCCGCACACCCAGGAGGACAAGAGATATCTGGTAATAAAGCAGCCAATAGGTGTAGTGGCCGCGATTACCCCATGGAATTTCCCGGCTGCTATGATTACTCGAAAAGCAGGTCCTGCTTTGGCTGCTGGATGTCCGGTAGTATTGAAACCAGCTAGTAGCACACCATATTCTGCTCTGGCATTAGCAGCACTGGGTCAGCGGGCAGGATTGCCTGCCGGCGTATTTAATGTAATCACAGGTGCGTCCGGAGAAATAGGTGCTGAACTGACAAGCAATCCGTTGGTAAAGAAAATCTCTTTCACAGGCTCGACAGAGGTTGGTAAGAAACTCATTGCCCAGTCTGCCTCAACTGTGAAAAAGGTGTCGATGGAATTAGGAGGCAACGCGCCACTTCTTGTATTTGATGATGCCAATTTGGACGCCGCCGTTGACGGTGTAATGGCGTCGAAGTTTCGTAACTCGGGACAAACCTGTGTCTGCACCAACCGCATTTATGTTCAAAACAGTGTATATGACAGTTTTGTAGATAAGTTGCACATTGCTATAAAAGGTCTCAAGGTCGGCAACGGGCTAGATAGTGAAATCGATCAGGGCCCCCTTATAGATCTGGCAGCAGTTGAGAAAGTGGAAGAACATATAGAAGATGCGGTTCTTAAAGGCGGCAAAATAGTGTGCGGCGGCAGCCGTCATTCCCTGGGTGGTAGCTTCTTTGAGCCGACTCTATTAGTTGATGCGAATCAGGAAATGAAAGTCGCCAGCGAAGAAACGTTTGGGCCGTTAGCCCCAGTGTTCAGATTTATGGAAGACCAGGATGGCATCGATATGGCCAATGCCACCGAATTCGGACTTGCTGCTTATTTTTATGCCAGTGATATGGCGCGTATTTGGCGAATCGCTGAAGCTGTGGAATCTGGTATGGTTGCAATAAATACCGGTATTTTGTCTAACGAAGTAGCGCCTTTTGGAGGTGTGAAACAGTCGGGTTTGGGACGGGAAGGCTCGAGGCACGGCCTAGATGAATACCTGGAAATCAAGTACCTCTGTTTCGGAGGGATAACGGAGTAGGGGCAGAACCTGGAAACTCACTCCACCACTTTGGTCGTGACGGAGCAAGGTTCAAGGATTAAAAAGTTAGAACGTATTTAAGGCCAATAGTTTTGATTCCTGCTCTGCACCGGTAGCGTGGTTGACAATCATATCAGGCGTTACCGGTACGCGATTAAACAAGTGGCCGTCCAGGGCATCAGCAATGGCACTCGTAATAGCTGCAACAGCGCTTCCCTGTGATGGCTCGCCTACACCTCTGCCCCCTACAGGATTGTAGGGATCAGCGATGTCTACAGCTCCATTTGGCATTTCCGCCGGTACATCCAGAATCGTTGGCAATTTGGCTTGGTACATACCCAGGTTAGCCGGCAATGCAATCTGCGGATCATAGACATGTCGCTCGGTAGCAGCCATGCCAAAACCCCAGACCCCGCCTCCATTTATTTGCTGTGACAAACCTTGAGGATGAATAATGGTGCCGCAATCAGCTACACCCACGTAGTCCAGAATTTCGTATTTGCCTGTTTCCAGGTCTACTTCGATCTCGGCCATGCTGATCATGAGTCCTGGAGCGATTCCTCGCTTTGGTAAGTTGTCCTTGGCAACACCTATCAATCCCGTTCCGGCTATGCCTTGAACGGCCCGTTGAGTAATAGGATGAATATCTTCAGGAAACTCTTGTCCGCTGTACCGGCCACCAAATTCAATAGCCTTTGCCGCAGCTTCACCGTAACTCATGCCCTGATTGCTATCACTGGTTTTGAAAACGCGTTCTTCACCAATGCTGTAGTCATCGACATTACCGCCATATTCAGAGGCGGCAATTTCTTTAAGTTTCAATACCGCATCTTCCGCAGCAACCCAATTGGTTCGACAGTGGGTAAAGATAGTATTGCTTCCACCTTGTGTTGAGCTGTGAGGGAGGTGACTGTCGGTGTTACCACGCTCAATTATGCACGACTCCCAGCGGCACTGGAGTGCTTCCGCCGCCGCTCTGGCAGTGCCGGCATAAGAATAAGTTCCAAGATTTCCTACGCCACTGTGCAAATATATGCTCCCATCGGGAGTAATTCGAACCAGACCGTCATAGCCATTTCCACCAGCAGAGTGATAACCGAGACCAATGCCTAGGCCGCGGACTTTGCTACCGCTACGTTGTCGTGGAGCTGCGTCTCGTTCTGCCCAATTGAACATAGTTGAGGCTTTGTCTATAGCTTCAGCCATAAAGGCGCTGGTGACTGGGCCCTGGTTTTCATAAACGGAAGATTCACTATGGGGAGCATTGACCCGACGGAATGTTGCTCGGTCCATACCAAGCTGTCGCGCTGCATTGTCCATAATGGGGGCTATAGCTGCCGACATCTCATTCTGGCCAGGTCCCCTCTGAGCCCCCCTGGGTGTAGTGTTTGTGAAAACGGGTATGTTTCTAAGACGCATTGCTGTAGGGGTATAAACTACAGAGATATGTTGTGCGGACGACGAAGCGCTGTTGCGACCGGTAGGGCCGCCGTCGCTTATTATAATGACATCAACTGCTGCGACAGTTCCGTCAGCACGTATACCGGTTTTTACCCAGCCTTGCATCCCGGGTCGGCCAACTCCGAGGTAATACTCTTCTTCACGGGTAATTCGGAGTTGTACAGGTCGATTTAGCAATTGAGAGAATCGACCAGTGATAGCCATTGTGGGGTAGGAGCGTCCCTTGGAACCGAATCCTCCACCGGTATTTTCAGAAATCATGCATAAATTTTCAGGAGCTATGCCCAGGAGTTCAGCCAGCGGTTCAACGACAGCACTCTGACTCTGGGTAGAAGCATAGAAATAACATTTGCCGTTTTGCCAATAGGCCATGCTACTGCGAGGTTCCATGCAGTGATGTGGCGTACCAGCGACAACGAATGATTCTTCGACGATAATTTTGCTTTCTGAAAAGGCCGCATCCAGGTCACCGTAGGTCCATCCATCTGCAAATTGCACACCGCGGGGCTCCAGGCCGTTCCGAAAGCGTTCTAGTTCTTCAGCTGGCCATTTAATGGTGCCGAAACCTCCTCGAATCGTAGCGTTCTCATCTTCCAGGGAATTGGTCTGCTGCAATACGTTACCATCGGGGTACGCATTAGGCCCTCCTTCGACCAGACTTTCCAGGGGGTCTGTTACAAAGGGCCTATAATCAAAATCCACGTCAATTCTGTCGATGGCGTTTTCAGCAATTTCATCGGAGATAGCTGCGACCGCAAGAATGGGCTGTCCAACGAACGTAACGTCTTCTGAAGCCAGGACTGGTTCGGCGGGAGCAGTGGAAGAAGGCAAGTCATCTGCAGTCAGTATTCCGAGTACGCCATCCATGCGCAGCGCTTCGGACGCATCGATTGATCGAACTCGCCCGCTTGGCATCGGGCTAGTAAGAAGACGAGCATAGACTAAGCCCTCTGGTTTGAAATCTTCGACGTACTTTGCGTCGCCGGTTACTTTCCCTTCGACATCAGGGGGTACAAAATCCTTTCCAATATGCATGAATGTCATGACAGCAACTCCGCGGCGCGCATGGTGCCGTTCAGGTAATGGTCGTAAGCTCCGCAGCGACAGAGATTGCCGGCTAGGGCCTGGCGTGCCTGTTCACGAGTTGGACTAGGGTTGGCTCTCAATAGGGCAGTCGCTGCCATTACTTGGCCAGGTGTACAAAATCCGCACTGAGGGGCGAGCTCTTCAATAAAACCCTGTTGTACCGCACTTAATTGACCTCCAGATGAGCGTAATCCTTCTACTGTGGTAACTTCGCGCTCTTTTACGGTATGAGTCAAAACTGAACAGCTGTAGTTTGAAACGTCATCCAGTAACACTGTACAGGCTCCACATTCGCCCCGGTTACAGGCAACCTTGAGCCCGGTCAGTCCTAATTTGTTGCGCAGAGTAAAAGCCAAGGTCTCGGTAGGTGCTACGTCTACGAGCCGCGTCTGACCATTGACATGAAGAGATAACAAACGTTCGACGACAGCATTGGAAGCTGTTTGGGCGGATGCTAAATAGTATCCGGCTCCTGATGCAGCTGCGGCGCTGGAATAGATCACGCCTTTTATGAATCGCCTTCGAGACAGTTTCGGGCCCATAGAATTTTCACCCCTAAGATATGTCTATATATTTGCGGGGGTTTGTCTTAATAATTGACAAACCTCATGCTGTACCAGATCCAATGATTTACCAGTTTTTGGTTCGTTGTCAAACATCTCAGCATATCTACAGTTGATCGGCAATTACGAATTGATTTAAATAATAGTGAGCCAAATTATGGTAGATTGCGACGTCTGATTCTAATTTTCCGTTTGGCTCGCATGCATAGTCGGCAGAAGATCAGTCCTCGAGCAAAATGACAAATTAGCAGAAACTAGGGACATGGGTATGGCTCATATCGATACCTCGCAAGCTATCAAAGCTGAACCGGCTGGATCGGTGACTACTGCGATCAATATCCTGACGTCTCCGTCGGAAGCTTTCACGGAATTGGGGCAGCGCCCCGCAAAAGTGTTTCCACTAGTCGTAATCATGTTTCCTTTGATAGCAGTGATGTTTTGGTATTTCACTATCATAGATTTTGATTGGTTCATCGATGACTCGTTAGACATTGCCGGCTTGGGAGATACACAGTTAGTGCAAGCCCGAGAGGCTATGGAATCTATGTCTCAAACAACTTTCAGAATGTTCGGGACGTTTGGCAGTGCTGGGGGACTGCTCTCACTGTGGGTCCTGCAAGCAGTTTACCTGAGCCTGGTTTCCGCACTAAATGGAGATAGATTCAAGTTTACCCATTGGTTTTCATTGGCAGCCTGGACTGCACTACCCTATCTGCTCAGTATCATCGGTATGGCAGTAACCATTACTCTTAATCCGAATGGTCAATTGAGTTCTACCGATCTTGATCCACTCACTCTGACCAATCTGGGTGTTCAGTCTAGTAATGATACGTTATCACTGGTTCTGCAACAGGTAAGCTTGGCGCAGATCTGGGGTGTTTTGCTGACCGTAATTGCCTATAAACAGTGGCTGGTTTGCGGCTGGTTAAGGGCGCTGTCGATTGTACTTGCACCTTATCTGCTAATTATTGGCGTTTCAGCGTATTTTCTGCTTACTTAATCACAAAATATGATAGGTTACCGCTGCCTGACTAACCCCTTGCGTAATTTAGCCGTTAACGTATTGTATTAATTAGAGAATCGGATTCGTTTTTATGAATGCCAAGAAGCTATTATTGGTGGTTTTGATATTGGGAACCGTTGTGGCGCTCCCGTTTATCAATCGCACTGTGTTTGGGGTTAACTCTAAGGAAGTTAATGTTTCCACCTTAAGTCAGCGGGTAATCAGCCCGTCTATATTGGCTTCCGGTTTTCTTGCGCATGAAGAAGAAGTGATGTTGAGCTCGGAAGTCATCGGCAAGGTAGCTGGATTGTTCGTCGAAGAAGGAGATGTTGTTGAGGAGGGTGATTTGGTGCTGCAGGTCGATGATAAAAATTTCATCGCCGGCTTGGAGCAATCTGAAGCGGCTGTGCGGATCAATACTATAGACATTGAGCGCCAGATAGTTCGAATTGATAACCTCGAGCGTCAGTTTGAACGGAGCAAGAGTCTGTATGAAAGCAGCCTTATTGGGGAGGAAGAATACGAGGTTGCAAGGAACCAGCGTGATCTTTCAAAAATCGATTTACTATCAGCCAGAGAAAGGTTGGCGCAGGCTAATGCTCAGCTAGACCAGGTTAATGATAATCTCAGTAAAACCCAGGTTATTTCCCCGATTGATGGTGTAATAACCAGCCTGGACATTAAAGTGGGCGAAACCGCGATAGCCAGCTCAACCAACATCCCTGGTTCATCTCTTATGACTATCGCTAATCCAGCCAGTATCTATACAGAAGTGCTGGTGGATGAAGCCGATGTAGCGAATATAGAGGTAGGTCAACGAGCGGAGATTGTCGCTATAGCCTATCCCGATCAACCCATGCAGGGTATCGTTCGATTTATTGCCAATACCGCAAAGGTCGCTCCGAATCGTCAGGGACTTAGCTTTGTCGTGAAGATAGACATCATTGATCCTGGAGAGGTAATACTGAGACCCGGAATGTCGTGTCGAGCTGAAATCTTCACCCGTCAGGACCAGGAAGTGACAGCAGTCCCTATTCAGGCCATCATTTTTGAAGAAGACCGTGCTGAGTTGAGAAGTGACTATTTCATTTTTGTCAATGACAACGGCTTCGCGAAGAAAACGAAGGTTGATGTAGGGTTGTCTGATGATGAATACCAGGAGCTAATGAGCGAAATTGATGAAAATGTAGAAGTTGTCGTAGGTCCTAACCAAGAGCTCAGGCACTTGCTCGAAGGTGATCGGCTCGACGCTACCAGAATCGATCTCCAGTAAAACCTTTCACCTCTTTTTTCTAAAAAGAAAGCCACATGGCACTAATTGAGCTTCAAGGTATTACCAAATACTACGAGATGGGGTCTCAGGTAGTTAAAGCCCTTGATGGTATTGATATAGAAGTTTCCAGGAACGATTATCTCGCTTTTATCGGTTCCTCCGGATCTGGCAAGTCCACTATGCTAAACATCCTTGGTTGCTTGGACAGGCCCACTTCCGGTGAATACAACCTCAACGGTCAAAATGTCGAAATCCTGGATCAGAATGAATTATCTGAAATTAGAAACCTGGAAATAGGCTTTATCTTTCAGAGTTTTAACCTGCTCCCCAGGGCAAACGCTTTGGGCAATGTTATGCAACCGCTAATTTATAGGAACATTGGTGTAAGAAAACGCAAGGAAATGGCAATGGAAGCTCTGACGCGCGTCAGGCTAGATGACCGTGTGGATCACTTGCCCAACCAGTTATCCGGCGGACAGCGTCAACGTGTCGCGATCGCTCGAGCTCTGGTTACTAATCCGTCAATCTTGTTAGCAGATGAACCTACCGGTAATCTAGACTCCAGAACCACGATAGAGATCATGCAACTTTTCGATGAATTACACGATGAAGGCCAAACATTAATTGTCGTTACTCACGAGGACGAAATTGCACAGCACTGCCGCCGGATCGTGGAAATGAAGGACGGTAGAATCTTTGATGACAGCATTGTCCGCAGTGGGTCCGCCAAGGTGACTGTGTGATGTTGTTTGCCCTGTTCGAAAGTTCGCGTTCAGCTTTGGCCTCGATTTTTGCCCATGGCCTTAGAAGTTTTTTAACTACACTCGGGATTGTTATTGGAGTAGCCAGTGTTATCGCGGTAGTGTCCGTTACTCAGGGCATGAGTTCATTCATTGGCGACTCCTTTGCTTCGCTTGGATCAAATAGCCTAACTATTGCATCCTACACGCCTTTTGAAGATCGTATGAAGGGCATAAGTGCGCGTCTGACTCCGGAAGATCTGGAAATGATTGAGAGGCGCACCGAGGGGATAGCTTCGATAACTCCGATACTCTACGCCAACCGCTCTTCCCAGATTAAATACGGTTCGCAACAGGCTTTTAGCCAGATTATGGGAACGACGTACGCCTATCAAGATGTGTCACAGTCGTATACTCAGTTTGGACGATTCCTGGCTCAGACCGATAACGTAACTCGTCGCCGCATAGCCGTCATCGGGGATAAAGTGCGAGAAAACCTGAGCCTGCCGGAGAATCCAGTCAATGAATATGTTGAGATTAGTGGCGAATGGTTCAAGATCGTCGGGCTGCTGGAATCGAGAGGAGAAATGATGGGGTTCAGTCAGGACGACATCGTGTTAATGCCTTATGCGACCATGGTCAGTCTTCAGGGTAATCAGGCTAGAACTGATATACAAATTCAATTGAGCCTAAGCGAAAATGCTGAGGTTGAGGATGTCTCTCGGCAAGTTACTACCCTGCTTCGAAATGCTCATGATCTTGGTAATGATGAAGATGATGATTTCCTAATTCAAACCGCAGAACAGCTCATGTCTTCAGTTGAAGATATTATTGGCATGGTGACTATTGTCATTGGTGGCATCGTTAGTATCTCGTTATTGGTGGGTGGCATAGGCATAATGAACATTATGCTTGTTTCAGTCACGGAGCGGACTCGCGAGATCGGAATCTGTAAGGCAATTGGCGCCAAGCGTCATCACATTCTGATGCAATTTTTGATAGAGGCGCTGTTGCTATCGCTTCTGGGGGGTCTTGTTGGCCTGGCGATAGGCTATGGTCTCGGCACCGCGATTTCAAGAGCCATTGAGGGATTCCCACCGGCAAGCATTCCTCTGTGGTCAGTAGCCCTGGCACTGGGATTTTCCGGCTTTGTTGGAATTCTGTTCGGGATACTGCCGGCCGCCAAGGCAGCCAACCTCGATCCTATCGATGCTTTGCGCTACGAATAATCTAGGAAAAACTACGCACTTATCCGGAGATTGGCAATTCAGACTCGCTAGATGATGGGGCATCCATTACATTAGAAGTTGTTAATGGAAAGCTTTGTGGTTTTACATGCCCGACCCTCAATCAATTACCTATAGCTACCTGGTCCGTAAAGCTTGGCCAATCATTTTGGCAAATGCTTCCGTACCCTTACTGGGTCTGGTGGATACAGCTGTCATAGGAAATATAGGCAGTGTTGAAGATTTAGGTGCAATTGCATTTGGGGCACTGATTTTCTCTTTCGTTTACTGGAGTTTCGGATTCCTGCGCATGGGAACTACGGGTTTTACTGCCCAGGCTGCAGGGGCTGGTGATGTGACCGAAGTGCGTGCCGTGTTGGGCAGGGCGCTACTTATGTCCGTTAGTCTTGGTATTCTGCTGATCTTTCTGCAATGGCCCATAAGGTTAATTGCATTCTCGCTTCTTGGTGGTACTGAGTCGGTCGAAATACTTGCCAGTGATTATTTTCAAATACGCATTTGGGGTGCTCCGGCAACGCTGACCAACTTTGCCTTGATGGGTCTTTTGGTAGGCCTGGGTCTGAGCAAATCACTGCTGTTGGTGCAGCTCTTTCTGAATACCCTCAATATCCTGCTTGATGTCTGGTTTGCTGCCATTTTGGAACTTGGGGTAGCAGGGATCGCTTTGGGCACGGTACTGGCAGAATGGATGACGGTTTTCCTTGCCGGATGGTTGATCTTTCGAAAGCTACAACAAAGCAAGCTTCCAACTACACCATTCTGGCCAAAAGTTCGAATCCTTGATAAATCGATGCTGATGAAAACGCTTTCAGCGAATGCCGATATCATGATTAGAACTCTACTGTTGGTATTTTCCTTTGCTTTCTTTGTCAATCAGAGCGCCCGATTTGGTGATGTATTATTGGCTGCTAACCACATCTTGCTTCAGCTAATTTCTTTCGCCGCATTTTTTTTAGACGGTTACGCTTTTGTAGTTGAAGCGCTCACAGGTTCAGCTATCGGAGCGAAGCAATTGAGTCGATTTGATTTAGCGGTACGACGCTCCACCGTGCTAGCTCTTGTTACTGCGATCGTTTTAGCGGCAGTGACCTGGTTTTGGGGCGAGGCGGCCATAGGCTTATTGACAGATCTAACGGAGGTTCGTCTGGCTGCAGGAAGCATGCTGATCTTCGCAGCCGTTTACATAATCTGTTCATTTGCAGCCTTTCAATTAGATGGTGTTTTTATCGGAGCATCGTTTACACGCGAAATGCGTAATGCCGCGATTCTGTCTTTATTGATTTTCCTGTTAGCTTGGTGGTTTTTGGAAAGGAATTTTGGAATCAATGGGTTATGGTGGGCGATGATCATCTATGTCATTGCAAGGGCAGGGGCTTTGCTAATGTATTTCCCTTTGCTTCGGCATTCTATTAGTTCGGTGAATTGAATATCAATGTAGCGATTCCTCTTCATCTGGCAGTATGTGAGGCTCAAGTTCCAGGTTGACTAGCCTTCGACCAAATATTTCTACTTTGCCGTGATTACGCACCTCGCCCGTTGATGTAAATTCAAAAGTATAACGACGCCGGATGCCAAGAGAGCCTTCTTCGTCTCGCTCCATCCAAACACCTTTCAAGACCATGGTTTGATCGAGTAGCTGCAGATTTTGGTTTTTGCAATAACGATAGATATGACTGAGAGCGAGAGCTTTAACCTTGTCGCTTTGCCACCAGAAACTCAGTATGCCAACTACAATGGTTGCCCAGAACAGGAAAGAAATTGGCTGCATTTTATGAATTACGAAAGTAGAAAAGAAGAAGACCTCAGTTCAAGGAATCAATTCTTTTGGTAAGTTTTGGGACTGCCGGTTCGCGCTCAGAATAGCGTTTTATTTGGGGTTCGAGGATCTCCAGAGCAGTTTTTTCGCATGGTGGTAACTCAGCGTCAGATTCTTTAAGTGGAGTCACTCGTTCACCCCAACGAATGAGGCCAGCGCCCCACGTCAAGCCAGCGCCGAATGTTGCTGAAAGAATATAATCGCCAGGATTTACTCTGCCTTCTTCCACGGCTTCGGCCAGAGCCACTGGAATAGTGCCGGCAGATGTGTTGCCGTACTTATGAACATTTATAAATACCTTGTCTTCTTCGATACCCATACGGTTCCCAAGTGCATCCAGGATTCGTTTATTGGCTTGATGAGGAACCACTAGACTGACATCATCTATTGTGAGTTCTGCTTGTTGCAGGACATCTTCGCAGGCTTTAGCCATGCTCTTAACCGCGCGTTTGAATACTTCCTGGCCTTCAAAGTTCCAGCCTATGTAAAGGAATTCTTCCGACAGTCGGGAGTAGGCAGATCCGAGGTTAGTTATCTGAATCGCATATTTGGCTTGGGATTCACAACCAATCTTGGCAGTTAGCAAACCAACCTGTTGTTCAGTAGCCTCAATCACTGCGGCGCCGCAAGCATCTCCGAATAGCACGGCAACATCACGCTGACTCCAATTCATGTAGTGAGAAATGAACTCTCCACCTATGACCAGAATTTTTTGATGGGCTCCGGTACGGATTAAGTTTGTACCGATATGTAGACCATAAAGGAAGCCTGTGCATGCCGAATTTATATCGATGGCGGCAGCATTGCGAGCACCTAATTTGTCCGCTATGAGCGAAGCAGTATTGGGGCACAGGCTATCATTGGTGAGACTTCCCAGCAGAATCAGGTCGAGTTCGAGGGGATCTAGATCAGCCGCTGCTAGAGCACGCTCAGCGGATACAATAGCCATGTCAGAGAATTCACAATGGCAGATACGACGTTCTTTAATACCCGTACGACTGGTTATCCATTCGTCGGTAGTTTCCATGAAAGTGGCTAGGTCCTCATTACTGAGTACCGCAGGCGGAACACATTTACCCCAGCCGGTGATTTCCGCGTAATACATCCACTCTCTCCAGAACTGTAGGATATCAATGAATAACTATCGACTGCTTCAAGCAAGAATATATTCTTAGGAAGTCTTGCTTTATTATTATATTGACCGATGCTCTCCAAGCTTTATTGTATAAATTAATGGGTTAGATACTTCATGCTTCTATTCCAACCCCGGATGGAGCGCTAACCTTCGCAAATAAGCATACTTTATTTTGCGATGAAAGTACTTGATTAATTCTTCCCACCAAAAACCTTAATTACATCTCTAGCGAATGACACTAGGTTTTTGGCATAGATTGGACTACACGGAAGGATGGGGTGTAGGTACTGACCTGCTAGTGGGCATGGTTTTTAAAAATGCGGTTGTGCTAAACTTCGCGGCGGAAGAGTATCATCCCCGGTGGGGTGCCCGGACTTCAAACCCGGTGAAGTCTGTTAATTACAGGCTTGGTGGGTTCAACTCCTGCCTCTTCCGCCAAATCACACTTCACAAAGCTATACTGACATTCATATACAACTATTATAATGTTGGTCACCAGATTGTTTGCCGGAGCATGGCATGGCGGGTGAAAAGTTTTTAATAGAAACTCAATGCAAGTACATCAAGGTACTCGTAATGCTTTCGGCTGTGTTGACCCCTTCGCTCCTTGATGCCCAACAACAGGACGAGTCTACAGTAATTTACGAAGCCGGATATTTTGCACAATACAACCCAACAACCTTGACTGACATGATTCGCTACATTCCTGGAGGCGAGACAATCCTGAATCGTCGCTATGGGTCTGGTGGTAGCAATTATCGCGGATTTGGTGCAAGCGACTCTCAGGTTCTAGTGAATGGCCGGCGTATGTCCGGCAAGATAAACAACATGTCGACAGCTCTGGCTAGAATACAGGCGTCACAGGTTGAGCGTATCGAACTAATTCGCGGAAATGCGGAAGGGCTGGATATTCGCAACGAAGGAATTATTTACAATGTAATCCTGTTAGACGGGGCAGAAAATACTTCATCCAGCTTTGTTGACGTGGGGGTTACCGATATTGACGGGATGGATATGGAGCCTGCGATACTCGCATCATATAACGCTAGCCGTGGTCCACTGGAATTTGGTGTGAGTTATCAATATGAAACAAGGCCGCGACTCAATCTAGTTGACGAACATGTGTTAAACGCGGACCACTCGGTACGGGAATTTCGTCACTTGTTCAATGCTCAAACTCGCCGAAATCACATTGTGACAGGCAATATTGCCTATCAATTTCAGAATGGCGTGATAGCCCAATTGAATGGGCTCATTTCTGATAATGCGCAGATCTATGATAGGCACGAGGATCAATATTTGGTTGGCAGCGCAGGAACATTGATACCAAATGCAATGGAAGTCGGGGACATTAACAATTTGAATGACGAAATTGAAATCGGCGGCGATCTGGAATTCGGAGTTGGTAACATTGGCCGGTTGAAAACTCTCTTCGTGGTTAACCGAAGAGAGAACGACGACAAAATTTCGCAAGACACTGTGGCTAACTATATTACTTCCAGGTTCTTCTCAAGTGTTGCTGATTATGATGAAGGTGAAACCATTATTCGTTCCGCAATGACCAGTGTTTTTGGCCGGCATACTTTGGAGTACGGAGCCGAAGCAGCCTTCAACACCCTGGACAGAAGTTGGGCCTTTAATGATGATGCCCTGGCCAAGGCTGTTGTTGAGGAAGACCGTTACGAAGTTTTTGTGACATATAGTATGCAGTTGTCGGATAAGCTGAGTTTACAATCTGCCTTAACGGAAGAGTATTCGAAGATATTTCAGGACCGCGAAAATCGTACGAATGAACGCAGTTTTCGATACTTAAAACCCAGGGTAGAGGTCCGTTACGATCTCACGTCCACTGATCAATTCAGATTGCTGGTTGAACGTACGGCTAGTCAACTTAACCTGAATGAGTTTGTCGCCAGTCGCAACATCGATGATGAGTTAATTAATTTTGGTAATCCTAACCTGGAGCCTGAAACAAAGTGGTCCTACTCGTTGAATTACGAGAGAAGATTCAGTAACGATGGTGGCTCGATCGAATTAAGGGCCCAGTATGAAGACATATCAGAGTATATTGAAAAAATATTAGTTGGAATCGATGATTCTGGGACAGGGAATATTGGAGATGGCTGGCGGAAAAACTTTGAGGTTAATCTAAACACTAGATTTGGTTTTATCGGAGTTCCTTCGGCAGTTCTGACTTTTTCTTACCTCTATGAAGATTCGGAGACCACTGACCCTTTTACTACGGTAAAACGACCCTTAAGATTTTCTACGCCAGACTACTTTCGTGTGAATTTTCGTCACGATTTAGAAGGCGCCAATTTTTCTTATGGCTTCAATGCCCATCGACGCAGCGGTCGCTTGCGTCAGGACGTCTCACTCTATGAAATTACGGACTTCGATGCTCATTTAGGTGAAGCGTTCATCGAATACAATGTCACTCCAAATGTTCGTCTTCGTTTGGCTGGGTCGCATTTTCTCAGCGAAGATGCCCGTGTATTTCATAAAACGTTCTACGATGGTCACATAGCCAATGGCGATATAAAACGGATAGATGTACAGGACTGGACTATCGATCCGGATTACGTGTTTAGCGTTCAAGCCACTTTCTAATTTGCCGAGGAAAGTTCTATAAAATCCGGATTAAATCAGCGGTACGATCAAATAATATAGAGGGTAAGCAAATGATTGAAAGACTAGCTTTAGTAATTCACTGGGTGGGATTTCTTTGCCTGTTGTTAGCTGTTTTCTATGGGGTGATTCTTCAATCACTTACCGACACAGAATTTTATTCCTTGTTGCTGACAGCAGTAGCTGCTTGGCCTATCAAGTTCATTCTCACTGGTAACAAAGCCATCTTTCCGTGGCAAGCGAAATACTCTTGGACGTTACAAAAAGGGATACACATTACAGAGAATAAGGATTAAGTTATGAAGTTCCAACAGGCAGTAGATAGTGCCTTTAGTAGAATGCAAAGAGCTAGGAGTGCAAGCCATGATTAGTCCCACCGAGAGTCCGCAGAAGCGCAACACCCCGTTCGTGCTGACTAGTTTAGTCTGTGTACTGAGCATAGGTCTCAGTTTTTGGCCTTCCTCAGCGGAGTCACAGGCATTTCCCTCCCGCTCAACCGAATGGGACCGGGCCGCCGCCGCCGACTATCTGGACGGACGACAGGCTTGGTGGGAGACCTGGCCCGTCGCGGAGCGCGACCACGACACGTCATGCGTTTCATGCCATACAACGCTACCGTACGCCCTGGCCCGTCCCATGTTGCGTCCAGTCTTGGGTGAGACCGGCCCGAGCGTTCCCGAGGTGCATCTGCTGGAGGACATCGAGAAGCGAGTGGCACTGTGGAACGAAGTGGATCCGTTCTACCCAGATCAGACGTTCGGTCTCCCCAAAGCCAGCGAGTCGAGGGGCGTCGAAGCCATCCTGAATGCGGTGATCCTTTCCAATCGTGATGCGCACGAGGGGCACCTGACGAACGAAACGCGAGAGGCGTTCGAGAATCTGTGGAAGCTTCAGTTCACCCGAGGGGAGGGGAAAGGTGCTTGGGCATGGCTGTACTTCGATCTGGCCCCATGGGAGTCGACTGGGGCGGCTTACTTCGGGGCTGCACTCGCCGCCGTTGCGGTCGGCATAGCCCCGGATGACTACGCGACTTCGCCCGAGATCCAGGATCGAGTAGGATTGCTCAGGTCGTATCTCCAACAGGATTCACATGATCGGCCGCCGTTTGACCGGGCCATGCTTCTTTGGGCTTCCACCGAACTCCCGGATCTCATGACCCGGGAACAACAGCAGTCCACGATCGCTGATATCGTGCGTCTGCAAAACAGCGACGGAGGCTGGAGTCTCCCTTCCCTCGGGCGGTGGGAAACGCCCGATGGTCTCTCACCTGATCACGGGAGTGATGGATACGCGACCGGATTGGTGACATTCGTTTTGCAAAAGGCTGGAGTCCTGCCGGTTCAAGAAAACATGAGTCGGGCGCTCGCCTGGTTGGTGAAGAACCAGGACCCGTCCAGCGGACGGTGGCCCTCCACGTCGCTCAATAGGGAGAGGGATCCAACATCCGAAAGGGGCCTCCTGATGGCAGACGCAGCTACAGGGTTCGCTGTACTGGCACTGACACACGCAGATCTGTCACCGCTGTAGGTCAGAGAATACGGGGCTTAGAAGGCGGAGGAAGCTCCTGCCTCTTCCGCCAGTTTTCAAGCTATAAAAATTAAAGCGCTACTATGTTTTCGGCCTGAGGTCCTTTCTGACCCTGGGTTACGATAAATTCTACACGCTGACCTTCAGCAAGTGTTTTGTAACCGGTACTTTCGATTGCGCTGAAATGTGCAAATACATCTGCACCAGATTCGCGCTCGATAAATCCGAAGCCTTTGTTTTCATTGAACCACTTAACGGTTCCTGTAATTTTGTCAGACATAATAATATCCTGTAAAAAATAGTGACACCAACAGCCAAGAATTGGGCGGTTGGTAAGTTCGTGCTAGAAATTGGACCGTACTTATAGACTACAGGACGAGGTGTTACAGAGAAGACTTCGAAATGGGTAAATAAATAAAGCGCTTAGTTTCAAGCAGCGGGCACCATACAGGGTCACTATCTCGCAGTCAATGCTGATAACTGATTTTTTTAAATTTTTTTGAAACTAGTTTTTATATACTAAGTAGGTTTTATTGCTAGTTCTTATGCTTAGTCGTTGGTATCCTTACCTCTCTTCGCTCGATATTCACGAATACTGTTTAAGTATTCTTCGCTGTATAAAAGCGGCGCTTCTTGCTCAAACCAATGTGACCCAACCTTTGTATCAAGAAGCTTACTTGCATACGAATTACCGAATAAGAAATCAAAATCGTAATCATCCGAAAATAATACGTCTGACCGTTCCACGGTTATCAGTGATTCAAGTAGCGCGACCCATCTGTTTACGTATTGAGCAAATTGGGTTCTCTCTATCTCATCTAATGGCTGATCATTTATACCTTTATGAACAATTGGTACAAAATCTTTATCTCGCATTAGCGGATCGAAATTTTCTACAAAGGTTCTATTGATCTCTATTGCTAGTTGTGCGCGAACGTGATTATTAGACCTTTCAAGCTCTCCGTGCTGGATTTTGATTTGCTTGGCTAAATAATACAATGTGACCAAAATGGCTATAGCACCGATAATTTCACCCACAGCTCCTAACGCTTCCCAATTCATAATTAACTCCTATTTCTGCCTCTTTACTTGCTGCTCTTGCTCGACAAAAGCTCAGTGAATAGTAATAGAAAGTGCCCATAACCACGATAAGAACATTGCCAGGTTATCAATAGGAATTTTTGTGGAGCTAAATCAACTGGTTTATATCCAGAATTCTCTGAAAATGGAGAGGCACTTATATGCAGAGGAAAGAGGGGGCGACCTCCTGCTCAACCCTTTACAGCAGTATCTTGTGCTACACTTTGGATGCTTTAGGCGGTTCTGTAACCGCTGTAAACCAGAGAAACTGGCGCTGAAAGGGAGGAAGTTCCTACCTGTTCCGCGCAATAAATAATATACAAATGGAGGGAAAGCTCATGTCAAAAAAACAGTTTTCTTTTGCGGCTCTCTGCACATCCTTATTTTTCATCAACTTCGCCTTTGGGCAGAGCGGTAATATTGTCACCGGGGAGGGTTTCCCGAATCCGAATCCAGTGGTCACAAATGAGTGGGGCGACCTGCCAGCAGGGCGGCAATGGGGTTCTACTGCGGGGATTGACATTGATCCCACGGACGGCCATGTAGTTGCTTACGAGCGCTGCGGTGCCGGAGCGCTTGGTGGTTCAGGCGTTAATTGCGATACCAATCCAGTAGATCCCGTTTTTAAGTTTGATCGTCATACTGGCGAAGTACTGGCCAACTTTGGTGGGGGTATTATGGTTACACCTCACGGCATTCATGTAGACGACGAAGGTAACGTATGGGTAGCAGATTTTGCCGGTAATAGTGCTGGTACCAAGGGTCACCAGGTTCACAAATTCAGTCCCGATGGTGAGTTACTAATGAGTTTGGGTACCGCTGGGCAACCCGGAAATGACAGCTCTCATTTTAATCAACCCAATGATGTCATCGTTGGGCCAGATGGCAGTATATATGTGGCAGACGGGCATAGTGGTCAAAATATGCTCACAGCTCAGGCCCTGGAAGAAGGACGTCGCGCAGGCCTGACGGCTCGCATTTTGAAATTCTCACCAGAGGGAAATTACATTAAACAATGGGGCCAACTCGGTACACGCCATGGTGATTTCAGGACGCCCCATGCGTTGGAGTTTGATTCACAGGGGAGACTATGGATAGCTGATCGGGGTAATCATCGACTAGAGATTTATGACCAAGATGGAAATTACCTCGAATCACGTTATAGCTATGGTCGCATTAGTGGCTTGTTTATAACTGACGATGACTTGGTCTACGCCATCGACTCCGAGTCTGGCCCACTCCGTCACGAGGCCTGGCTCTGTGGTGTTCGAGTTGGCCCTCTGAATGCGGATCAAATCACAGCCTTTATTCCGGGCTATCAAACTGAAAGCCGTGGTGATCAAGGAACAGCGGGCGAGGGTGTGGCTGTGGACGCAGATGGCAACGTGTTTGCGGCGGAGGGCCCTGCCTCTTTACCTCTTGCGGGTGGTGCTTTTACGAAGTACACGGCTCGGTGACTTGTTGAAAAAAAATATTAAGGAGAGAGATCATGACAGAAGAAGTAGGAACGTTTTCATTAAAATTTTCTGGTAACACTTATTCATCGGATGAAAATGGTAACGTAACAGTGCATCAAAATTGGGAGGGAGCAGCTGATGGCTATGGCTCTGTTTTTGGGACTTTAATTCTTGGCCCCATGTCTGCATCAGAATTGAACGAAGGCGGACAAATCAAATGGGTGGGCCAAGGGTTTCTGGAAGATGGGACAACTGTCGTTGGAATAGGTGAAGGAACCTTTGAAACACCCTCAGATCAGCATGTAGCCAGAACGTCAATACTCATTGATATTTCCGATGGTACAAAGATAAGGAGCGAAGGTGAGATGGCGCTGGAAACTCTAACTTGGACTGGAACAAACACAGTTGTTGAATAGTGTATGGGTTAACATTTTAAGTGTTTAAATCAAGAGGGGATTTTA
>Ga0209034_10000057_pt1 | contig 51453 bp, 48 predicted proteins | sample MarorgKNORR_S2LV_2_FD_188219 | JGI IMG/M metagenome (GOLD analysis project Ga0209034, IMG submission 188219) | Marine microbial communities from the Southern Atlantic Ocean, analyzing organic carbon cycling - 250m_A/KNORR_S2/LV (SPAdes) (version 2) | ecosystem: Environmental > Aquatic > Marine... | reverse complement strand
TCTGGTTGGAGAGACCCAAGTTAATCTGGAAGAAATCCAGAAGATGGTAGATCGATTCCACGATAAGAACCCCATTGATTGGGAACGCGTTCATAGGCTTCCCGACCACGTGCGGTTCGTCCATGAAGCACATATCAGGTTCTTGACCCAAGGTGAATCGCGGGAAGTATCAATACCCCTTGGAGATGGTGGGACTTATCAACTCCCCATGTCTGTGGACCAAGCTTGTTCCGTTTGTCACGGAGATGTAGCCCGTATGACTGAAGTACAACCGCAAAAGGGGCAATCGCTAAAAATGGGGACCTGTTTGGATTGCCACAAGCAAAATAATGTAGGAACAGATTGTACAATCTGTCACAAGTGAATTGGTAAGGAATTCCTTTTATGAAGCTGACACGTCGTAAATTTTTAGCTTGGGCTAGCATCTCCGCAGTAGGTGCTGTTGCCTGCGACGCTTTCGGAGATGACCTGAAAGTCCAAAGTCCTGTGTTGCAGCCCGAAGACTTGGTTAAAGGTCAAGACAACTGGTATGCCACGCTGTGTAGACATTGCCCCTCGAGCGAAGGTGTCTTAGTTCGGGTGATCGAAGGTAGAGCGAAAAAAGTGCAAGGCAACCCGAATTATCCCACCAATGCCGGCAAACAAAGTGCCCGGTGTGACGCTGGATTACAAGCCTTATATCATCCCGACAGGCTTGCCGGTCCACTGCAACGGATAAATGGAACATTACAACCTGTTAGTTGGGACGTTGCCTTAGACACCCTCCAAAATCAACTACGTTCGAATGGTGAAGGGCTCACCATGGTGGCTCCGCCTATAAACGGCCCTGTTGGATCGATTATCGATAAGTTCTGCAGCGCATTTAACGGACGCCGTTTAAACTTCGAGCCCTTGAGTAACGCTACTCTCCTTGAAACGATGGAAGCTGTATTCGGACAAACCTCAATACCGGATCTAGATATTAGCAACACGAATTACCTGCTATCGTTTGGGGCCGACTTTCTTTCTACATGGGTTTCTCCCACCCGATGGTCCTCAGGGTTCGGGGATCTTAGAGATCCATCCATCGGGAAAGGTCGCGGGACTATCACCCAAATCGATTCTCGATTCTCTATGACAGCAGCGAATGCTGACAGATGGATTCCAATTACTCCAGGTATGGAAGGATATCTAGCATTATCGTTGGCTAACGTTATTGCCAATGAAGGGCTTCATGCCAGCGGGGTAGACCTAGGGTCACTTTTTGGAGAAGAGACTGACAACTACTTGCCCGAGTTCGACCCAGACATCATTGGGCCGCAAATAGGCTTGCCAGAAGGTATCCTACAAGGGAAGTCGGCAGCCGAATTTATCCGTCACCTTGCAAGGGATTTTGCGGGTCACAGGCCGAGCCTAGCGATAGGTGGTGGAGCCGCTGAGGCTCACGATAACGGGTCGTTTAACATGCAGGCCATATACGCACTCAATCACTTAGTAGGCAGTGTCGGAAGTACTGGAGGACTACGTTTTAATCCAGAGAGTCCTTTACCCGAATGGGTTAGTGATCAGACAGATGCTTCCATCAAGGATTGGCAAGGAGTAATTGCTGATATCCAACAGGGACGAACTAAAACTCTTATCGTCCATCAAGTTGATCCCGTATTTGGGCTCCCACTTTCTCTCGGATTGAAAGAGGCGATTGAAACTACTGACGTTTTTTCTATAAGCTTCACATCTTTCTTAGATGAAACGAGCTCACTGGCCGACCTCATCTTACCTGACAGAGTGTACTTAGAAGAGTGGGGGGCTGATATACCGAGCCCCGGCCCCGGCTACCAAGTAATTGGCTTCCAGCAACCGATAGTTAATCCTATGAGCAACGTAGACCCCCGGAGTTTTGGAGATATACTACTCAGTACAGCCCAAGAACTTGGTAAAGACGAAGAACTACCATGGAACAGCGTCCAACAAGCCGTCAAAGAAGGGGCCGATAAACTTTACTCAATGAATAGAGGCTCTATTCGCGCCAGCACTGAAAGGGAGTTCTGGACCACTCTCCTACAAAAAGGGGGTTGGTGGGACGAAGGTCAAACCGGACCCAGTGTCAGTGCTCCAAATGGAATATTTGCTTCAATTAAATCTAAAGTCTCGCCGCCACCCGACTTGGGGAATGGTCAATTTTATTTAATACCTTTCGCACATAACACTCTACTCGACGGAAGAAATAGCCATCTGCCATGGGGACAGTCGACTCCAGACCCAATTACAACAGTTACATGGCAAACCTGGATAGAAATGAATTCCAGCAGGGCTAATGAGTTGGGACTAAGAGAGGGTGACGTAGTAAGAATTGAAACAAACGGAAAATCCGTACAAGCCCTTCTCTACCCTAATCCTGCATTGCCACCAACCGTCGTATCCGTGCCGATTGGACAAGGGCATCAGAACGGATCCGTATACGCTGTAAACGGCGATGAACGAGAAAATTCAAATATTTTGAGCATTCTGGACGCCACCCGTACGAATGGAGCAGACGCCCTTGCATGGGCATCAAACCACGTAACAGTTACCTCCACAGGAGAGAGCCTGAAGTTATCCAAATTTGAGGGAGAATTCGGCGCCCGTGAAATCGGCAACGAAATCTTAAACAACCCGGGTGAAGAAGTAATAAAAACTGTAACCCCGGGAAGCCATTAATAACGGAGTCAACCGATTGATTAGGATTTTTTATGGTAACTAGTAGAGTAGATCACAAATGGGGAATGGTAGTAGACCTAGACCGTTGCACAGGTTGTCAGGCCTGTGTAGTCGCATGTCAAGCGGAGAACAATCTTCCAATTAACGATAAAGACGCCTTCTTGCAGAAACGAGCTTTCGAATGGATACGAATTGAGCGCTATTGGGAAGGTGAATATCCCAACGTTAAAGCTCGGTTCATTCCCATAATGTGCCAACATTGCTCAAACGCACCCTGCGAACCCGTTTGCCCGGTATACGCCACCTACCAAAGTGACGAAGGTCTAAATGTTCAGATCTACAATCGTTGTATCGGTGCTCGCTACTGCATCAATAACTGCCCGTATCAAGTTCGTTTCTTTAATTTCTGGCATCCAACATGGCCGGCTAGCTTCGAAAATTATCTCAACCCTGACGTAACCGCCCGGTCCCGGGGAATCACCGAAAAATGTACCTTCTGTGTACAACGGCTCAGGCGCGGCGAACTCAAAGTCGAACGGACCGAAGGTGGTCGCCTCAATGACCAAAATATGGCCGAAAGAAATTTCCTTCCTGCATGTGCCCAAGCCTGTCCAACAAATGCTTTGACATTCGGCGACCAGATGGACAAATCGGCGAAAATCGGCCCGTATTTTGACGACGTTAATGAACATGATATACATCATGAACATGACAGGAGTACTCGAAGCTATCTTCTTCTTGAAGAACTAGGAACCAAGCCAAACGTCATCTACTTAAAAAAGATAGATCAATACCCTTTGGGTGAGAACTGATAAGATGGCAGAACATTCGACAAGTCATTTCCCTGCAGACACATGGGTGTTTCCTCAATCCAACCAAATCACTGATGAAGTGATGGAAAGGACCACCAAGAAAAGCAAAGCATTCATGGCTTTGCTTCTCATATCGCTCGGACTCGTATCTCTAGGTGTAATAGGTTTTGTGATTCGCTTAACTGGACAGGGGTTAAGCGATTACAGTGCTTGGGGATATTATATGGCAGCCTTCTCGTTCGTGTTCATGATTACCAGTTCTGCGCCATTAGTTGCGTGCGCGTTTCGGTTTACGAAAAGCCATTGGCGACGTCCTCTTTCTAGAGTGGCAGAGTTGTTCGCCATAATCGGGGTATTCAATATTTTACTCTTTATCCCTATGGTAATTGCGCTACCTTCCATAGCCAATCCAGATTTCGTACCTGGTGCCCATGGCGAATTAGCTGCCAGGCGAGCTATTTGGCTAGGCTCATCCGGAGTCCCCATAGGAGCACCTGGTGTCTGGAATATATTGAGCTTGGTAGGGCTCGCAGTGACCAGCCTAGGGATTTTGTGGTTATCCCTAATGCCGGACCTTGCCCAATCGAAGCACAAAGTTAACGGGTTCCGCAAAACACTCTACAGTGCTTTATCGGGACGTTGGTATGGAACCAAACGACAATGGCTTCTGCAAAAAGCCGGCTTATGCTTATTAGGCGGCTTCTATTTTATGCTAGTAGTATTCGTCCATTTTGTAATAGTTTCTGATTACGCAATGAGCCTGATAGCCGGTTGGAAGGATTCAATACTACCCCCGTTATATACGATTATCGCCTTCCAAAACACTTTGGGGCTTCTACTAATCATCTTATTCGTACTGCGTAAGTGGGGAGGCTACGGACAATACATTGGTATGTCCCTCTTCTGGTCTGCAAGCAAGATACTGTTAGGTCTCAGCCTGTTATGGACTTACCATCTATTCGCATTTTTCATGACGTTTTGGTACGGCAGACTAGAGGTGGAGTCAAGTATTCTCAGGTACCTGATGTTTGAAAGTTACTCTGTGATTTTCTGGACGAATGTCCTATTCAGTTTCTTTATCCCATTCGCCTTGATGGTTTGGAATCCCATTAGAAAAACAGCGTGGGGACCTGCGCTCGCAGGTCTATCTGCCTTGGTAGGGGGATTCTTATTCAGTATTAGAATCTTTGTAGGCTCGTTTAATGCTGGAGATCTATATGCTCTGGCTTATTCCAAAGTGCCTCCCCCAGTATTCCCAGATCTATGGGATGTGTTCATGGTCTTGGGAATAATCGGTGTTCCGCTATTGGTCTATCTGATAAGCATTAAATTGTTACCAGCTATGTCCATCTGGGAGATAAAGGAAGGGGCGATGTACCAAAAGATGGGTAAGCTCTTTAGAGGAGAATATCTGGTAGTAGCGAAACCAGAATAACAGGGTAACATCACATGAACTATATTAATGAACTAGTATCAATTTATAGGAGCCTCGATGCAGGAAGGTAGAATCCTAACAGCAACCGAAGTCAATCGAGATCTACTTCGGCCCATACTAGAAACGCCTAAATGGTTTTGGCCAGCAATTGCAGTATGTGTAGTAATATTATTAATCGCTGCTGTAACCGTTGGATACATGATAAACCGGGGACTAGGGATTACTAATCTCAACAGACCCGTCGTATGGGGTTTCTTCATCACCAATTTCGTTTTTTGGATTGGTATCAGCCACGCAGGCGTCATGTTATCCGCTATCCTTCGGCTTGCCAAAGCCGAATGGCGAAGACCGGCCACAAGGGCAGCGGAAGTTCTTACTATTTTTTCGTTAATGACTGCTATGACTATGCCGATCATTCATACAGGCCGACCTTGGAGGATCATGTACTGGGCATTCCCATATGATTTCGCTAGAGGCATATGGCCAAATGTTAGAACTCCACTAATCTGGGACCCAAGCGCGATTCTAACTTATCTAACCTCCAGCACATTATTCGTTGTCCTAGCTCTCGTCCCTGACTTCGCTGTATTACGAGATCGTACAACAGGGATCCCTCATCAAATTTATTCTCTGCTATCTCTTGGATGGCAGGGGAATCCCAGGCAATGGAAGCTTCAGATAATTGCAGGGGTATTATTATCCGCTTTGATACTTCCTGTGTTCGTTTCAGTGCACAGCATAGTCTCATGGGATTTCGGTATGGCTGTTGCTGTAAAATCCTGGCACTCTACTATATTCGCGCCCTACTTTGTAGTTGGAGCGGTACACTCCGGTGTATCAGCCGTAGCATTCGTTCTAATATTGCTTAGATGGGCATATGGGTGGCAAGCATACATCAGGCACGAACATATAGACGCTCTAGGGAGACTATTAGTTGTAGTTGCTACCGGGTGGTTCTATTTCTTCGTAATGGAAGTAATATTCGGAATCTATGGTAGAGAGGCAGATGAAATTGCTGTTCGCGCTTTACAGTTCACAATATGGCCTATTAGTGCATGGACCGTGATATTCGTGGTCACTACCTATTTTATACCGGTTGCACTGTGGCTAAGTAGAAGTGCTCGGCGCAATCTGTGGATCATGTCAATCGCCTGCATATCAGTCAACATCGGCATGTGGTTGGAGCGATTTTTAATCATCGTCCCAGGGTTGGCAAATCGGCAGGTATTCACTTTTACTTGGAATATGTATTCCCCCAGTATTCCTGAAATTATCATAGTAACCGCCACATTCGCGTTAGTGACAATGTTGATGTTACTTTTTAGCAGGGTTTTCCCCTTAGTACCATTGTATGACATAAAAGAAGGGGACATATTGAAAACCGAAGTACAAATCGGGCGAAGAGTGGTGCCCGCAACCTACAGGGAGGATTAGTTCCTCAAGCTCAACAAAAAAAGATTTACTAGTTGAGCGGCTTAAAGAGGTAACATTATGGCAAAACGTCCATTACTAGGGTTATTCAATGACGCAAATTCCGCTGCAGATGCAGGGGATGCTTTAAAGGGAGCGGGTATATCAGAAAATGACTACGATTTTTTGACTGATGCCCCATACCCTGAAGGAGCATTTGGCGAACGCGAGGAGAAGCATCGCCTTTACGTATTCCCGTTTATTGGTGCAATATTAGGTTTGACATCAGGGATTATGATTACATCCCTGACCCAAATAGCCTACCCTATGGTAACCGGCGGGAAGCCCATACTCTCGCTTCCTCCCATGGCAGTTATCTGCTATGAAGGTACAATGCTCGGCGCAATATTATTCACGTGCCTAGGTATTATTTTTGAATCTCGGTTACCCAAACCTAAACTCGGTCTCTACGATAACCGAATCACAGAAGGGGTTATCGGTGTCCTGGTCAATACTGACGAAAGCCAGCACGGTCAAGTAGAGGACCTTATGAACAGATCAGGAGCTATCGAAGTAAAAGGGGAAACTTAAGCTAGGTAGAACAATGATAAGCAAATTCCTTCACATACCGTCTTCGATACCCGGCACATTCCGTTGCAAAGCGGCGAGGCTTATAATACCGCTTGTAGTGTTATTTGCAGCAACAACTCTTGTTGGCTGTTCCCAGGGCTCGTACCCACTAGATATCTTCTACGAAATGCATTATCAGCCAATATACAAATCTCATGAACCACCCAGATTATCAGTTCCTGACACAGCCGTAGCTTACTATCCTCCTCCTCAAGCAACTTCATTTGCCAATAGCGGGCAACATTTATATGACGTGAACTGTGCCATGTGTCACGGAGATACTGCTATGGGAGACGGTCCTGTACTTAACAAAATGATCCAAGAATACGGCTACCAACCAGCTATGACCCCCGATCTGACCGCTGATCAAGCTAAAGCCTTGGGGGCGGACGGCATCAAAGGGTTGTTAATATCGGGTGTGGCTGTAATGCCGAATTTCTCGAAGTTGCTTAACAATGAAGAAATGGATCTCGTTACTGATTACGTAGTAGGTTGCATTCAAGGGAATGACCCGCAAAAGTGTAATTAGAGAAACTGTGCTAACACTGCAGGCCAGATATTATATCGCATCAGTTAATAAAACCGCTCCAGTGGACTACGCGTGAACATTTTAGGCGGTCATACTATCCTGTAATAACTCTGGTTTGGATCATAGTTATCGGGTTATTTAGCCCGTCGGTTTTGGCCCAAAGTCCAGATACTCCATCCACGAGCACTGATATAATAGATTACGATGAATCTCACGCTCAATCTATTGATCAGCAAATAATGTGCCCGGTATGCCCTGCGGAAACTATCGATCAGGCCCAGGTACCAATCGCCAAACAAATGAGAAAAATTGTTCGTGAACAACTCGCCGGTGGCGCCAGTGAAGCAGAGATTTTGTCATTTTTTGCAGACCGTTACGGACAGGCTATCATAGGTGCCCCCCCCAAATCTGGGTTCAATTTAATAGCCTGGCTTTTCCCTGTAGTTGCACTTGCAAGTGCTTTAGTAGCTAGTATATTCGTTCTAAAGTCCATGACCAGGAAACCAGTTATATCAGTCACTTCACCCGAATCTGAAATCGACTCCCAGCTAGACCCTTTTCTACAAAGGGTAGACTCTGATATGGGGTTGGGAGAGGGAAAGCAAAACGGGAATTTACGTGGAGGTCCTACCGGGGATGGCTAGTTTGGGCGCCATCGGTCTTTGTATAGCGTTAGTTTTATCTTCTTATTCTGTAATCGGTTCTTTGCTTGGGAAATCTATTAAAATCCCAGCTTTAGAGGAAAGCGCACGTAGAGCAATCTATGTTTTGTTACTCGTAGTATTTGTATCTACCGTCAGCTTAGTAACTGCTTTCATTAATCGGGATTTTCAAATTGCCTATGTAGCTGCCCATAGCAATTTAGCTATGCCAAATATATACACCTGGGTAGCATTCTATGCCGGAAATGAAGGCTCTTTGCTCTTTATAGCTCTGGCCCTTGCCTTATTATCGTCCATCGCTATAAGGTTGGCACCCGCTAGATCTAGGGAAACTTTAGCCTATACAGTAGCTATATTAATGTTGGTCGAGACCTTCTTTCTGGCCGTCATGATCTTTATGGCAAACCCATTTGATACTTTACCGTTAACACCTTCCGATGGAGAGGGTATTAACCCATTGCTAACCCATTTTGGCATGTTTTTTCATCCTCCCGCCCTAATGTCGGGTTTAATAGGGTTAACTATACCCTTCGCCTTCGCCATGGCATCATTAATCGGCAAACAAAATAATGACGAATGGGTAGACGCGGGCCGGACTTGGGGGATTATATCCTGGGTACTTTTAGCCAGCGGTTTGTTACTTGGATCTTGGTGGGCTTACACCATACTTGGATGGGGAGGGTTTTGGTTCTGGGACCCCGTAGAAAATGCAGCTTTTATGCCATGGCTCGCTTTAACTGCATTTATTCATTCCATCATGGTGCAAAAACGGCGTGGGATGTTCCGAATGTGGAATATAGTTTTAATCAACGTAGCTTTCGCATTGGCATTGTATGGCATGTTCATGAATAGGGGCGGACCAGTCCCATCAGTTCATTCTTTCGGAGCATCGGACCTTGGGTTAGTGTTTTTATCTTTTCTTGCTGCGGGTATCTTGATTCCATTCCTAATTTTCTTCTGGCGTTTTAATTCATTAAAAAGCGCACAATCATTAGACTCCATGCTGTCCCGGGAGGCTGCTTTTTTGATGAACAATTTATTATTCCTAGGAATAGCATTCGTTACCCTCTGGGGAACAGTTTACCCTCTGCTATCTAGACTCGGATCTGGAGAGGAAATTACCGTAGCCCGGCCATTCTACGATCAGGTAAATGGTCCACTGATGCTGCTCTTGATACTTCTTATGGGCATAGGCCCTCTAATACCATGGAGGCAGGCTAATCTAGCGAGCATCAAAAATGCTTTACTCGTTCCGACCATGGTTGGAGTAATCGTAATAATACTTTTGACCATCTGCGGGATACACAGAGCTTTGCCTTTGATTGGATTTGGACTATGTAGCACAGTTTTCACAGGAATCCTGACCGAATGGGTTAGGGGCACTAAGGCCAGACATCACTCTTCACAGGAAATTTATCCTGTAGCGTTCGTGAAACTAGTTCTTGCTAATCGACCCAGGTATGGCGGTTATATAGTCCACCTAGCGGTCATAATGGTAGCTTTCGGTGTGATCGGTTCTTCATTTTTCGGATTACAGCGTGATGTAGTTCTTGCACCTGGTGAGACCTATGATATAGCTGATTACCAAATAAAATATATCGGAACTAATCCTATTGTTAAATCAGATAGAACCGAATTCTATTCCTCAATAGAAGTTGATCGAAACGGTGAATATTTGACAACTATGACTGCAAGACGATCGTTTTATCCATCGTTTAATATGGCATCCACTCTCGCAGGGATTCGGTCTACTCCTGTAGAAGATCTATATATTGTTCCGAGCGAAAATATGCCCGATGGATCCGTCGGGTTTCGGATATTGATTAATCCGCTGATGTGGTGGATGTGGATTGGCGGCCCAGTGATGATATTAGGCACTGTGATAGCACTCTGGCCACAACAAATTCGTCAAAATACAATGAGGGCTAACTAATCAGATTAAAAAGCCGTATATCCGGCCGCTCCTAGGAACCGCAATCTTAAAGTCCATCAAGGGGAATATTGTGGAATCAGCTTCGATTATATTTGGCATTACCCTAGGTATATTCTCACTAGGTATATTGGCTTATCCCTTTTTTAAGTACAAAACATCTATTGTCCACTCCCAAGCATCCTCTGAACCTAGCTTGGGATCCGATCTCAATCCGATATATGAGGCTATTAAAACCCTACAATTAGAATACCAATTGAATAGAATCACCGAAAAAGATTTTATAGAACAACTAGATCGGTATCGGGTTCAAGCAGCAAACCTGCTACGGGCCGAATCCCAGAATAGTTCCAATCGAGTAGAAAAAGAGATCCTGTTAGCCCGCAGCCTGATATCGAAAGAATCATCTGACCCAAAGATATGAAAATAATGTACACATTGGTCCTAGTTCTGAGCATGGCTACCTGCTTGATATTCATTATCAGCACCTCTCAGTTGGAAGCCCAAGAAAGCTTTGCTGTTACTGGGAAAGTAGTAAATGAAACGCAAGGCGCGAGCATAGCGTCTGAGTTAGAGATCTTGCTTCACATGCTGGATCAAGAGTCTGGACAATTCGTAACCCTTGAAGCCACGACAAACGACAAGGGAGAGTTCCAATTTGAAAATGTCTTGCTTTTCAAGAATGGAACTTATTTAGTAACTGCTGATTATGGTGGCACAAGGTATAACACGACCATTGACCCTTCCTCGTCGGTGAACAAGGTAAGATTATCGGTATATGAAACCACTCGAGACATATCCACAGTCCGTGTAGAACACCACTCATTGGTATTAGTCAATGTAGATCAGAGAACTCAATCGGCGACAGCGGCCAGTTTTGTTAGGCTTACGAACGACACAGATCTCACAATACTGCCGGATTTGGAAAACGTAGGTCCGGGAAAGTTTAGTTTCCTAAGATTTTCCCTTCCTCCGAATGCCGACAATCTAGATGTCCAATCTAGTTTAGTAGGAAGTCAAATAATTCCTATGGGTAGTGGATTCGCCTTAGCAGCACCGATCTTACCTGGATCACATGACATCAGTTTTTCATACCAGTTTACGTACCATGGAACTGATCTAGCTTATAAACATGGCCTTCTTCAAGGTGCTGACGTATTCCAAATCTTAATACCGCAAAGCCTCAGTGACGTACAGGTTGGGTTGCTAGGCACGGCCACCCCTCCGAGTATCTCAAATGAATCTTACCTTATTTGGGAAATTGCCGATTTAACCCCAGGCGAAAATCAAACCGTGATCTTGTCCAATTTGCCTAAACCAAATCTGATCGACAGGGTAATAGCAGGATCGGCTAACCCTGACACATGGCTATTAGCTATCCCAATCGGAATGGGAAGCATCCTTATTTTGCTACTCATATGGAGCATAGCTCTGCGGTTAGGATACAGAGATCCATTACTTGCTACAGAATCTAAAGAGGAGCTACCTATAGATTCTTCAACTGTGCGAGATCGGCTCATATTGGAAATTGCTTCACTAGACGAGCGCCATGCAAATGGATCTTTAAGCGAAACCACAGACTTGGAGACTCGATCAGTCCTCATTCAACAAGTATTGGCAATAGATGAGCGGATTAATATAATCCCTAACTCTAGAGACGCGGACTTCAATGAAACTCAAGGAGAACCAAGGACATGAGCAGGCGTGGATGGTTATTCATAACAACCATTTTCCCAGTCATGGGGTTTATAGCTATTCTAGCCTGGGCATCGCTGGAAGGAGAAACCGGTCCAACGGGAATAGGAGTTAATACAGGGTCCGGTAAAATAGATATCCAATCTACCGTTGCCCCGGAATTCGACATATCGTTAACTAACGGTAAGAAGTTATCATTGTCTGATTTACGTGGAAAAGTAGTATTGATTGACTTCTGGGCGTCCTGGTGCGCCCCTTGCCGACACGAAGCTGATATTTTGGCAGAAACATATTTGGAATACACCGATCAGCCTATAGAATTTGTAGGAATTAATATCTGGGACAATCCTGAAGCTGCCTCATTACATATAGAGGAATTTAACCCACTTTACCCAAATGTCATCGATATCGAGGGCAAAATCGGAATAGACTATGGAGTAAGCGGGATCCCTGAAAAATATTTTGTCGATACCCAGGGGCAATTAAGCCGCAAATATATCGGCCCTATACAACCCAAGGCATTGCGTGCAATTATCGCCGATTTAATGGTCAACTAACACCACTGGCCAACCCATCCAAGTGCGGCCGCTCCAAGCCACGCTATCTATTTAGCCCTTATTTACCTGATCATCATTTACAATAGGGAACTAAAGAATCTCGTTAAACGATATAACGTCCTCCTACCACATTCATTCTGTCTCCCGTAATGTATCCTGACTCATCAGATGCGTAAAACAGACAGGCGTTAGCAATATCCTCTACGGTGGCTTGCCTATTCATAGGAATACTTGTGAGGTGCTCTGACGAACCTCGCTCCACGCTTTGAAACTCAGGGTACCAACTTGGGTTGGTACGTTCCGTATCAGTCGATCCGGGGTTAACCATATTAGCCCGGATATTAAATGGTGCCATTTCCGCGGCAACGGCTCTGATGAGACCCAATAATCCCGATTTAGCCGAGGTTACAGTAGACGTTTCCGGCCTGCCAGTAATTGCAGCCTGCCCACCTAATGCAACAATGCTACCAATTTTACGGTCCATCATCCCAGGCAATACAGCCTTGATCAGATAAAAAGCAGAATCTAAATTAGTTCCGAACACCTGCCTCCACTCTTCGTTTGAGACATCCAGAATAGCCTTGTGCGGTCGAATGGCAACGTTATTAACCAAGACATCTATTTTTCCTAGGGCTTCTATTCCCTCGCCGACCATTTGTGCGACCATTTCCGGATCAGAAACATCACCCATAGCTATGTGAGTATTTACACCCAGTTCTCTACAGTTTGAAGCCACATCCTCCAATTCCGCCAAGCTATTTCTTGTGTTCAATACCAAGTCGGCACCTTCTCGAGCGAAGGTCAACGCTATTTCTTTACCAATATTACGACTAGCACCGGTAATCAACGCTGTTTTCCCCTCTAATCGCATACTATCCTCCCTGAGTTTCTTTTTAAAAGTTAGTGGGGGGAGACTACCATAGGAGGTATAGGTAGGCAAATTGGCGAACCATAACATCTAGATTTCTGATATCATGTATGCTTGAATCGGTGAGATATCTCACGTTAAAAGATAACTAGCTTGACAGCAAATTTGGGCTTTGTTAATATCGGGCCAATTTGCTAGCTAGCCGAACCTTTCTGCAGGTCTTAATTACGACGGAGGACAACAATATTGGCTTTCTTAAACGGTTTAAAATGCAGGGAGTGTGCGAGGGAATATCCAGCAGAGGCACTTAACGTTTGTGACTTCTGCTTCGGGCCCCTTGAAGTAGTCTACGACTATGCGACGATCTCTGAAGTGATCAGTAGAGATCGTATAACTAAGGGACCATTAAGTATCTGGAGATATGCAGATCTCTTACCAGCAGACAGCTTGAATCCGGTTGATATTATGGCGGGTTATACACCATTACTCAAAGCGGATAACCTCGGAAAACAACTGGGACTCAATAACTTATATTTGAAAAATGATAGCGTAAATCCATCATTCTCTTTCAAAGATAGGGTAGTATCTGTAGCAGCGACCAAAGCTGTAGAGTTTGGGTTTGAAACCATCGCATGTGCCTCTACCGGCAATCTCGCTTGTAGTGTGGCAGCTCACGCAGCACGAGCAGGAATCGATGCCATTGTCTTTATCCCAGCCGATTTAGAAAAAGGCAAGGTCATAGGTGCTGCAATATACGGCCCAACCTTGGTAGCCGTAGATGGAACATACGACGAGGTAAATCGCCTTTGTAGTGAAGTAGGTGATAACTATCCTTGGGCATTCGTTAACATAAACATGCGACCTTATTATGCTGAGGGCAGCAAGACTTTAGGGTACGAAGTCGCAGAACAATTGGGCTGGCGGCTACCGGACCACGTGGTCATACCCTCTGCATCCGGTGCCATGTTTACAAAAATATGGAAGGGGTTCAACGAACTAGCATGCCTTGGCCTTTTAGAAGGAGTTAAAGCCTCATCTTTCGGGATAGATCAAAATACAGCGCACCATCCTGACGTCAAAACTCGTATGCATATGACGCAGGCAGCGGGCTGTTCTCCTATAGCGACCGCCTGGGAGAATGGGCAAAGTCAGGTTAGGCCAGTCCGACCAAACAGTATCGCCAAATCCCTAGCCATAGGAAACCCTGCTGACGGTATATACGCACTTAAAGTGCTCGAGGAATCCGGCGGGAGCGCACAAGCAGTTCCAGAGAACCAAGTAGTTGAAGGAATCAAATTGTTGGCCAGCACGGAGGGTATCTTTACAGAAACCGCAGGTGGAGTCGTAATTTCTGGCCTCAAACACTTAGCAGAATCGGGAGCCTTACAAAAAGACGAACTCGTAGTTGCCTATATCACAGGTAATGGGCTTAAAACACAAGAAGCTGTAGAACAGGTAGTTAACCCACTCGAGGTTAGACCAATGCTCAGCTCTTTTGAAGAAGCCTTAAGGGAAAGAACCCTGGCCAAAAGGTAGACACTATGGACCATCAACGGGTCAAATTTATATTCCAGGGAAACCAAGTTAAGGATCCAATCATCTATCAGTTAGGACACAATTTTCACATAGTAACAAATATCCGTCGCGCAGTAGTCCAAGAAGATATGGGATGGGTTATCTTGGAATTGGACGGCGAAAAAGAAGAAATCGAACGTGGATTGCAGTGGGTTAGTTCCACAGGCGTTCGAGTTGATCCATTAAGTGGAGACGTTGTAGAAGGATAAATCACTCGCCTGATGAGGCAAATAAAACTAGTTAACCTCTGGTAATATTTTAAGGAGGATATCTCCAAATGGCTGTCATGGTCCGTATACCAACTCCCTTGCGCCGAATGACCAATGGATTGGATAAAGTAGAAATGAACGAGTCTACGTTATCTAACATGATTGAGGAACTAGAATGTAACTATCCCGGATTTAAAGAGCGGTTGATAGACGAAAACGGGGAACTCCGCTACTTCGTCAATATCTACGTCAACGGAGAGGATGTACGTTTCCTTGCCGGATTGGATACCCAAACCAATTCTGGGGATGAAATCAGTATTGTACCAGCCGTAGCTGGAGGCAAGTAATAGACTAGACGTGGGTCAACTCCCTCGGGCTATTAACCACTTCTGTTTTTGTGCTTGTCTAGTCGCTTCATCAGTTGGAATGTATTGTTCCCAAAATTTGTTTCGGAATCCACTGAACTGATTTTGTTCAATGGAAATCCGAATCCCTGACATCAATCTTTGCAAAAACCGCAGGTTATGAACAGTAGCCAATCTTAAACCCAATATCTCCTTAGCTTTAAAGAGATGCCAAACATAGGCTGCCGAATAATTAACACAGCAGTAACAATCACAGTCTTCCTCTATGGACTCACTTTGCTGAGCAAACCTGCGGTTGCCTACATTGATACGACCATATTTAGTAAATAAAGCACCATTACGTGCTACCCTAGTTGGTAACACACAATCGAACATATCCACACCCCTCGCAACCGATTCAACCAAGTCTTCGGGAGACCCTACCCCCATGAGATACCGAGGTTTTTCTACGGGCAATAGATTACTTACCAAGTCAACTATCTCATACATTTGGGACTTGGATTCACCCACCGCCAACCCCCCAATAGCAAAACCATCGAATGGAATCTCAGAGAGCGCAGCGACGGATTCAGTTCGTAGATCTGGATAAATTCCCCCTTGGACAATACCAAAAAGTGCCTGTTGATATGGCTCATGACTTTCGTCATGAGTCTGTCGGCTGATTAGGGCCCACCGATGGGTTCTATTCATCGCTGCTACTACCGCTTCTCTAGTTTCCCCGTAAGCTATACACTGGTCCAGACACATAATTATATCTGCACCCAGTCCCTCTTGATTCTTTATCGCAACTTCGGGTGTAAACCTATGTTCGCTCCCGTCGACATGTGATCGAAATCTTATCCCTACCTCGTCCGCTTTTCCAAGAGAGCCCATACTAAACGCTTGGAACCCACCACTATCAGTTAATATGGGACCATTCCATTTCATGAATTGATGAAGACCACCTAGTTTTCGAACGGTTTCAACGCCGGGACGTAGGTAAAGATGATAAGCATTACTCAGGATCATTTCCGCACCTGAATGACTAACTTCCTCTGGAGTCAGGGTTTTAACAGTTGCCTGAGTAGCAACTGGCATAAAAGCAGGAGTATTTACTTGACCATGGGGAGTATTCAATTCCCCAAGTCGTGCTCCGCTATTAGATGTATCGACATTAAACGAAAACCCTGTTCTCATCAGTTACACTCTATTCCAAATAAAATTAACAGCATCTTCAAAAGCAGATAACACTGACATACGTGTTATCATGCTACGGTTTCAGTAAACATTACAATATCCAGTTGCCTATCCTACCTCTCTAGTCAAGATGCCTGCAACACTCTTAAGTCCTGAGAACTATGGTCGAAATAATATTCCAATTAATAGACTCAATAAATAATTACCACCCATTAGTATGGGCTTTATCAGTTATGCTTGTAATTGCTGTAACGGCAATCTCTTTACATTTTTTTTGGGTTGTGACTTTAAAAGCCATTATAAAAATTCTCAATCAGCGCAATCCTTTTACTAAGGGTTCCTAAATTTGTTTTTCCCTACCGCTGAAATAATTATTAATCCCTTCTTATTGATCCTATTAGGATTAGTAGTTGGAACTTTAGGCGGCTTCTTCGGAGTTGGAGGAGGTTTTCTCATAACTGGGGGTCTATTGGTTTTTGGTGTCCCCCCTTTGTTCGCTGTTGGCACCGGATTAACCCTAATAATGGGGTCATCGATAATTAATACTTTGAAACACAAACGGTTGGGGAATGTCGATTTTAAATTAGGATTATTAATGGTATGCGGAACCATCCCAGGCGAGATTCTAGCTGAACGTCTTAACAGTGGGCTCGAGACTATGGGGCTGGCCGGACCGGTAATTCGGTATGTATATATAGTTTTTCTGACAGCCTTGGGAAGCTTCATAATCTATGACTACCTGAAGTCACGGCGAATCGGCGATCAATCAGGGGACCCTGTTTCCACTCGCCGAATAACTAAAAAAGTTCAGAATTTACGAATACCTCCCCACCATATCAGAATACCTGGCATTGGAACTTATCCTACCTATGTTACGCTTCCAACTTCAGGAATTTCTAGAATATCTGTATATTTACCAATCCTTATCGGGTTTGGAGTTGGCTTTCTAGCGGGATTATTAGGAGCTGGCGGGGGGTTCATCTTAATGCCACTCCTTGTATTTGTTCTAGGAATACCAACCACTGTAGCTATAGGAACTGATCTTTTTCAAATAATTATTACAGGCTCAGTAGGAACTTTTCTTTATGCTTTGGGGAACCATGTAGATCTGCTCATGGCAGTAATCATGTTATGTGCGGCTTCAGCTGGGTCCCAGTTGGGTGCGACCGCAACAAGATACGTTGATCCAGCGCGAATTCGTATCTTATATGGAGTGACTGTCTTAAGCGGCAGTGTTGCGGTAGCACTAAAGCAAATCTCAGAAATGAGTACTTCGTGGCATTTTCTTAGCTCGGTGGCATCAATAGTACTGTTGGGAGTAGCATTGGTTATGTGTGGAGTGATAACAACATTATTAATAAAAGCGAAAAGAAATGCACCCACCGCGTAACCTTATTGATCCGTGAACCTTTAGATTCCTACGTCAAAGTTCCCAGATAGCAGATTTATTTTAAAGCGGGCATCACTTTTGAGGTCAACAATTGCAAAGATTTGCTGACTTTCGAAAACGGGATTTGTCCCCCAGGATTTATATCAAAAGAAATTCCTGTGATACCCAAATCATTTTGGTATTGCTTCACTTTTTCTATAACGGCATCGGGCGTTCCAAAAGCTACTCTTTGCAAGAGATCCTCGTATGTCACACTGGATGAAGCTTTTAACCGTTCGTATGTCTCCTCATCTGCTGCCTTATCGAGATTATCCTGAATGACACGGATCCTATGCATTGAACTTTCTTCAGGATCGTCGATCGCATCACGAGCGGTGCCCGCAACGTAACCACCAATTTGCAATATGACATCGTTGGGACCATCAAACCCAGCTTGAGCCCTCGCGTCTTTGTATTCGGATAATAGCTGTTGAAGTTCTGAGATTGACATCTGATGGCGGATAAAAATTGGAAAGCCAAGTGTACCTGCCAAGGTAAATGTGTCCCTACTCTCCACCGCTACTCTGACAGGAGGATGGGGTATTTGATAAGTTTTGGGGACTAGCTGAACATTTTTGAAATTATAAAATTCACCCTGATAGGAAAAAGTATCTTTGCACCAAGCCCCTAACAGTACATCTAAGGACTCCGTAAAGCGCTGTCGACTTTCCCCGTAATCGATATTATAGCCCTGGTAGGATTCGAGAAACGAACTCCTACCAACACCCACTATTAGCCTCCCCATACTTATATGGTCCACTATGGCTGTCTCTTCTGCCACTCGCAACGGATTAGCCAGCGGCAAAACTTGTACTGCTAAGCCAATTTTCATACGTTCGGTTCTAGCAGCCACCGCACTTGCCCCAATTAGAGGCGATGCCATAACCGCCCTTTCGGGCCTGAAATGGGATTCCCCGATCCAAAAAGTATCTATACCTTGATCCTCTGCCTGCTGTATTAAACGAAACCATTCGTTAAAAGCATCAAATTGGGTGCTGCCCTCACGAACAGTAAACATGGTAAAGATACCTACATCCATATGAGACCCCTATTTGACCACCAGCCGATGTGGACACTTTTTTGAATTGTGCCCTGTAAGCACCCTAAGCCAAATTGCTTTATGATTAGCCAGTCATACCGCTTTTCACTCGGATCGATGACAAACGCTATAGGATATTATGCATCGAGTAGCCTAAGCTGTACTCCGGATTTTTCTTCTTGTAATTTAGCAACTGCATCAGAGTCTTCTGGCCCCCACCCTCTTAGCATAGCCTCCACATGTTTCTGATCGACCAAATTCGACAGTTCCATAGGAATTCCATATTCACGGCCCAAGTCCGTTGCCAACCGTACGTCCTTGGCAGCTAAAGCAGTGGCAAATCCCGGCTCAAAATTGCCTTTAAACAAATAACGGGGAAATTTCTCCATTAACCGGCGATTACCGCCAGAACTATTAACAATGACATCCGCCAAAACACCCAAATCAACCCCTGCTTTAACACCTAACGTCAAAGACTCCGCCATTAAAGTTCCAATCCCCATGCTTAAGAGATTGTTACAAATTTTACATACCATTCCGTTGCCAATAGGGCCACAATAAACAACATGGCTACCTATTGCATCTAAAGTGGGTTTCATCCGGTCATAAATGGCCTTATCTCCTCCGACCATAACAGCCAAAGTGCCTGCCGCAGCCCCATACACCCCACCACTTACTGGGGCATCTAATACAGCTACTCCCTTTTCAGCACACAAATCATGGATCCGTCTGATGGTAGTTGGCGAATTGGTAGAAAGATCCATGTAAATGGTGTTCGGCCCCGAGCCTTCTAAAATCCCATTTTCACCCATAACTACCGCTTCAACATCTCTGGGGACAGGAAGAGAGGTAAACACAACCTCATTCCCAGGAACTACATCCTTAGGGTTATCCACCCAACTGGCTCCCATCTCTAATAGGTTAGTAGCGGCCTCACGTCTCAAGTCGTGGACAGTTAATTGGTGTCCAGCTTTGATTAGATTAGACGCCATAGGATTTCCCATATTGCCGCATCCTATAAAACCTACATTCATTACATCCCCTCCTTATTGACAAGCCGAATGGCTGTGCGCATTTAAACAAATTATAACATTCCGTCCGGCCGCAAGAGACAGCCACAAACCGAACTCCTGAGTGTGTTCAGCGACGGGAAGTTTGCGATTCGTTACTTATTAAGTGGGTTACCAGCAAGGTATAAAATTTCTCTGTCTACTAAATCGGAAAACTCCGGTGGCAGATCCGTTAACAAGTTATCGGATAGATAAAAACTTTCAAGGTGGATGAGCTTGGACATAGACTCAGGGATCTCACGCAATTGATTATTTGAGATATATAGATCGACCAAGTCAACTAAGTTGCCCATCTCTGCCGGCAAATTAGTAAGTTCATTGTTGCTCAAATGTAACTCAGTCACCGCTGTCAATTTTCCTATCTCTGGCGGCAAACTTTTCAGGTGATTCCCTTCTAGGTCAAGCCAAGTGAGACTCTCTAAACCCCCAATTTGTGCTGGCAACTGGTCCAAGCTATTTCGCCTCAAGTTAAGTTGAATTAGCCTATTTAAACTCTCAACTCCAGCTGGGAATTCAGTCAGATGATTACCCTCTAAATCGAGCCAGGTTAAATTAATTAACTTACCAAATTCTTCCGGCAACTCGGACAATTCGTTTCCTTCTAAATAAAGTCCGGTAAGAGAAATTAAGTCGCAAATTTCGTCAGGGAGTGAAGTTAAATTATTACCCTGCAAGTACAACCATGTTAGGCTAGTAAGGCCTCCTATCTTGGAGGGGATCCTGTCCAACTGGTTACCCTGCAAGTAGAGTTTTACTAATTTAGTTAGTTGACCAAACTGGGTAGGCAATTCTGCCAGAAGATTGCCACTTAGTTGCAATTCCGCCAAAGATTCTAAATCACAAAATGTGGGGGGCAACAATTCAATGCGGTTACCACTTAGTTGCAGGTCTGTGAGATGACTAAGCTGCCCTATGGTTTCAGGAAGTTCTTTAAGTTGATTACTTGGGAGGAAAACCCAGGTAAGCCCAGTTAAATTCCCGATCTCCTGAGGCAAGGTCTTCAGTTGATTCCCCCCGATATTCAATCTACGAAGATTAGTCAGATTGCCGATTTCTGCAGGTACCTTCTCTAAATTATTGCCACTCAAATTTAAACGTCTCAGGTTTTGCAAGTTGCCGATTTCCGGTGGTAACATCGACAATGCATTAGAGCGAAGGTTCAATTCGGTTAGCCAATCTAGGTCGGTCACTTCCTTGTAGAGAGTTCCGAGTTCGGCCCCTGACAAATCTAACGCGGTAACGCCTTCATCCTGTATCTCAGATATTTTCCTAACGAGTTCATCTCGGTCCATATCGTAAAAAAAACTTCCTTCGTACGAATTTACATTGGTTAGTTCAATTTCCACACATGGCGGTATACTACGGCCTCTTTCTAACGACAATGATATTAACATTTTGATTGAGTTGAGAACACCTTCGATAACATTTACTTATTCGTACTCAATCCAAACTTCGAATATCCTTAAATCGTATTAAACAGACTATGCCAATAATTATAGCCATTACCCCATATATGGTCATAACATGAGATATACCAATCACACTGGCAGTCAAACCGATGAGCAGGGAAAATAACGGGATGAGGCCCTGCTCATAGTGCCAAACGCTCGAAACTCTGCCCCGTAAGGTATCCGGTACGATATTTTGAACTAGCGTTTGGTTTGCTACTATAAAATGACTTTGCGATAAACCCATAATGACCATAATCGGCACGGACAGCCAGATCCAATGGGAGAGTCCAAGAACCGTAATAACAACCGATCCACTAAGTAAAGTTAGGAGACATACTAATCCTTTTTTAGCAAAAAATCCCCATGAAGACATTGCAAAGGTCGCAGTTACACCTCCAATGCCCATCGTGATCATCATACCTGTCCCCACTCCCGCTCCAGCACCCAACGCCTCAACTGTATAGGCAGGTAGCAAAAGCAATAATGGTGCAAATATGCCTGTTCTAAAAAAATTAAGCACCATAAGCCTGAAAATAGATTGTTCCTTAAGAATATATCGCAAACCTTCTACCAGATTATTAATTGGAGAAGCCAGACGTGCTGTACTCTCCTCTTGAAAAGGGGTCCGCATCGGGATCAATAGTAAGGCCATCCCAAAGTAAAGGCTGGTTTCAAAGAAAAAGTTCCAATGGAATCCGACTGTTTCTATTAACACGCCCCCTAAAATGGCTCCTAGCAAACGCATAGAAGTAACGGTCATTGCGTTCAAGGCCAACGCATTAGCCATCTTATCTGGCGGGACTGTGTTAGCTATCAATGCTTGCCTAACTGGTTGGTTAATAGAATGGCCAATTCCTGTGAGCAAGGTATAACCATAGACGTGCCAAACAGTTATCATCTGATCGGCGACTAGCATAATCGCGAAGACCAAAGCCATGAAACTCATGAGAATCGCAGTCGCTACAGATAGCAAACGGCGATCCATGCGATCAGCCAAGACCCCACCCCAAGGGCTCAAGACAAGCGTCGGGACAGCCCGTACAGAGACCGCCATGATTGAATGTAAAGCAGATCCAGTAACATCCAATGCTAGCCAGCCAATAGTAATAAACTGAAGCCATTGGGCTGCGTTGGAACAGAGGTTTCCTACGAACAGATAGAAGTGATTACTATTGCCTCTCAGAGAATCAAAGGTATTCAATCTACGACGGGTTACAGGGGGATGAGTATCCGAAGAGGTTACATCGTTGGAATCGATCGGCTGTTGAACTATGGTGCCACCACCTATAAATGACGTTCAGGTCCTCCTACTTCAGAAAAACTATGAAGTAGGAGGACCTAAGATTATTTTACTAAGTTCAAATATGGCTTCGTAGAGATGTCCCAGCGGTTGGCAGATGCATCGAACTTAGAATTAACGAACACTCTCCAGTTGACATCATCTAAATCCGGATAATCTGATCGGTAATAATATCCTGGCCACCTAGTTTCCTTACGATGAAGCAAATGCCGAAGATGCGCTTCCCCAGTCCATGTCCGGTGGACTACTTCCCAACATCGAAGTAGCTCGTGTCGATTCCTTGCACCTTGGTGCTGTAAGTCTTCCCTAAGCATCTCGATCAACGCTATACCACGTTCTAAAGTTGGTCCATTGGTAGTGTATAAAGCTGAGGTTCCGCCTGCATATTCGTCCATTATTTTTTGTAATCTTACCAAAGCTTGCTTCGGTGTAATGTAGTGGGGATTAATCTCCGGAGCTGTCGAGACTCCTTTATACTTATCAAAGGTTTCGAGCGGAGCCCAGATGGATTCTGCCAATGTATTTACTTGCGAGGAATTCAATTGGACTGATGTAGAATTTTCTTTCACAAACCTAACTGCTGATTTAGCAGCAAGACGACCTTCAGTAAAAGAGCCTGAAGAAAACTTATGTGGTGCGGCTCCGACTCCGTCGCCCGCAGCAAACAATCCACGTATCGTGGTCATCTTATTGTATCCCCAGTAATATTCGGGCGGAGCCAAATCTTCTGGGCCGCTCACCCATGCTCCGGCTTCGCCGGAATGGGATCCCATGATATAAGGTTCAGCCAATACAACTTCAGATGGGGTTTCTTCTGGAGCAATGTTCTGGGACGCCCACGTCATGGCTTGGGCGATAGTCATATCCAGAAAATCTTCCCATGCCTCTTCTCTAACTTTGTCCATTTTAGCCGGATCACCACCCGCTAACTCCTGCATTGCCAAGTCGGTCCTCATATACATTGGACCTTTGCCTTCTTTGATGTCCAAAAACATTTGGTGATTCCGGAGGGGAGTCGGGGTAGGGATGGCCGACCCGTAAGGTTCGTATTTCCTTAATTCATCGTCTCTCGTGACAGTGTAATCCTCTCCTAGAGCATTCTCTACGTGAGCATGGAAATATTGAAACCACATCCCCACGGGGCCATAGCCATCTTTGAACCTCGTCGGAACGAATCTATGCTCCATCTGTGTCATTTCAGTGCCAATCGGGATCATCAGGCCATATGCAGATCCAGTGGCAAAAACGGAATACCATGTCCGACCTATCCCTTCATTTACAGACCGAGGCCGGAAGACGTTTGAGGCTCCACCACTTGTCATAATCACTGCTTGAGCTTTGAACACCCATATTTTGTTCTCCCGGACGCCGAAGCCAATCGCTCCCGCAATACGGTTCGGATCATTAGCATCGGTTAACAAATGAGTAATTGAAACTCTCTCATAAATATTCTCTTTACCTACAGCCTTACGCGCCGGTTCCGCAGTGACCGGCTTTAAAGACTCACCATGTATGGGGATTTGCCATCTCCCTATTCGTTCATATTCCCCGTTATCTTTCTTCCAAATGGGGAGACCCCATTCTTCGAGAAGATGGACGGACGAGTCCACGTGCCGACCGACATCATAGACCAAATCTTCCCTGGCTAGCCCCATCATGTCATTAACGACGTAATGTACGAAATCTTCTGGCGTATTCCAGCCGTAACGTTGCCCCATATAGCAATTGATTGCGGAGAGTCCCTCTCCTGTAGCCCCGCTGCGCTCAATGACTGCTTTGTCCACAATAACAACTTTGAGATCTTCTCCCCAAAATTTTGACTCGAAAGCAGCGCCACAGCCGGACATACCGCCACCAATGACCAATATGTCACATTCAACAGTTTCGATACTTGGCAAACCCATATTTAACTCCTTTTGATTAGTTGCCAGCCTATAAGGTAGGCAATTTGTCTACCCCAAGCCATTTAGATTCCCCGGCTAGGCCTTGGCCTTGTAGATCATTTTCGCGATCTTCAGTAAAGTCCCTGTAAGGATCAGATGACCCTACGGGAGTCGTTCTTGACGGATAAGTAAATTGAAGTTCTCTGCCATCCCTAAATTTTACCGTCCATGTAAGCCCGCCTTCGACTCGCGTCGGGTGTACAGAGGCTCCCAACGGGACGAAATCAGAATAGCCACGAACAAAAATGGCTTCTTGCGGACACAACTTGACACAGGCATAACATTCAGAACACAACTCGGGTTCCTGGTTAACACCTTTGTTTTGCTCTAAATCCATTGTCATTAGGTCATTCGGGCAAATATAAACACAAAGCGGGCCCTCATGCTCTCCGGCACAAGCATTACAAGTATTAGGATCTACGTAAGTAGGCATATTAGCTTCCTCTCGAGACTAAAATTTATCACCACAAAAAATCCTCGCCTTTAGAGCGAGGATTTTTTCAAAAACTAACTATATTGCTCTGTACAAGTACAGGTACTTGTACTTGTACAATCCAACGCATGCATAGATATTACAGGGGTGCGATTGGCCAAGTATTCCGCTCCTACAAAGGGGTCCCCAAAACCATATTCATCCGCACATTGCCTCACCACTTCCAGAACCTCCGGTCTTAATGTTAACGCCGCTGGCTCGACGCCTCCCTGTATGATACTACGAATGAAGGTCCCTGACAGCTCCTGCTTTTGATTCTCATGTCCGCAAAGTCCTTCGTATGCCACCCCCGCACAAACAGGACAGTACCACCATTCAAGCGTTAAAACTGATTTAATACCTAAATCCGGCAAGTCATCAAAGATCTGGTGAGCTGCATAAGTATCATAATAACTCCCGACCCCTGCATGGTCACGGCCGAACATATGGTGAGTGCACCCTAAATTCTTTCGCACTATGGCATGAAATACCGCTTCCCTTGGCCCAGCGTAACGCATATCCCAAAGAAGCGCGGAAGTTTGGTGAATATTTTCCTTAAAGAACCCAAATTTTCTCAATCGATCATGAGCTAAAACAATTGCTTCATCAATATAATCACCGGGCTTTTTTTCCCCTATCACTGCGCTAACCAATATTCCATCCGACTCCGACGCCAACCACGCTCCTTTCATAAGCCATTCATGTCCCGAATGTGGAACATTCCGTGATTGGTGAGCCACTGTAGCGTTCCAACCCAATTCATGCATTTTTCGCCGTAGTTGTCGTGGGGTAAACCAAAATTCGTCAAAGGGTGGGTTAATTTGTGGTTCATTGATCAGTGAGATCGGCCCTGCCAAGAATCGATCTCCAAAATTCAGTGTCCTCTCCACACCGGGATGAGCAGAATCATCAGTGCCATAAATATCATTAGCCAAGGAATGCAAATCGTATTCAAAAATCTCCGTTATATCCATGGTAGCCAAGGGATGGTTTTGATACGTTAGCAGAACCGTTTGACCTACGCTCAGATTAAGCTTATCCAATTCTCGTTGTGCGATATCAAAGACTATCGGGATGCTCCATATATACCCGCTCCCTAGTGTCATATTCTTTGCAACACTATGAAGATCCTTCGCTCCCATGAATCCTTCCAAAGGAGAAAAAAAACCATAGGCTATGTTGACACATTCATGCGCCAATTGATCCCTAACAGAAATAGACGTAAGCGACTTTAAGTCTTCTATTTCGAGTCGAGCATTTAGGAAAGCAGTTTTCTCTACTAAGATACCGCCATGTGGACTCAAACTATTATCTACCAAAACCTCTCGCTCTAATTAAAAAAGCTGTACACTAATAGGGTCGAACGGTCACCAATTATGCCATGCTTCAAGGGTAACTGCTAGTTTTTGGAGGACCCGCTTATTACACCAGTAAGATTCATCTAGGGTAGAATTTAATCAGCATCCTGTCCTTACATGAATATCAACACATTAAAAACTCTATCATCCGTTTATAAAGACACAGGCCCTATGACCACCACAAAACTGATAGAAGACCTCCTTCCACAGCTACTTACATTAGAATCTCGGTTTGGAGACCTTGACGCCCGCTGTTTCTTGCCAAGACACAAATTGGCTCACGCTTACAGGGCTATCGGAGAGTTTGAACAAGCAATCAAACTCTTTATCAAAAATTTAGACGCAAAAAGTCAGGTTTTAGGTGAAACTCATTTTGAGACTATAAATAGCCAAAGTAGCCTCGCTAATTGTTATTACGCCTTAGGACAATACTCGATGGCAATACAGTTATTCAGCAAGGCCTTTAACAACCGGACAAAGGCCCTAGGCTCCTTTCACCCTGACACTCTACGGAGCATTGGCAGCCTAGCTAATAGTTACAGGGCTAATGGCCAGTTAGCAGAAGCTAAACAATTACACACAAGAGTATCGAATTTACGCCAACTAATTCTCGGAGCTAACCATCCAAGAACTATTGTGAGCCTTAAGCATGTAGAGAATATTCTTGCATCCATGGAAGAAAGTTAGATGACCTTTGACTCAATCTGTTAACAATTCTATTAGCCCTTATCAATCCCCAGTCTTTAACATTTATCTATGATGAGTAGCTATATTCTATTGAAAGTTTGTTATTTGTGTTAAAATGGCCCCTGAATCTGTTAATCGAGTTTAAAAAGGAGGCTCGACAATGGTTGAAATGAAAGGCAGAGAGAGAGTTGAGGCTGGCGGCCTTACCTTTATTATCCAACACGAACTTTGGGACGGGAACATTCAAGACCACGCAGACCAAGGGGTAGTAATCCTCGTTACTAAAGACGTAGACGGAAAAGAGACATCCCTCCTCAAATTTAATTGTTTCGACGTAGAAAAAAGCTACGTATATGGTCCAGAAAACTCAAATATAGCTTCAGATGGACCAATGATGTTAGGGGACGGAGCAGGCGCTACCGGAACCCCCGGCAAGATGTTCAGGTTAGATCCCACCATAGATAACAACGCAATAGGATGGACGATCAATACAATTGAGAAGAAACTGCCTGCGATGTTAGAAAGAGCTGGCTATCCTGAGGTCGCCGCATCGATAGATTTAGAAGAAGTCGTTTTGGCGCTACCCCGTGTAGAATTTATCGCACGCGAGCTATTCGCCACCAAGCGGAATGTAGTAAAGCACAACCGCGGGACCGATGTATTTGAAGCTGGCAATATACGATTCGGCCTGGAAATGCGCCGGTTACCAATCGGGGACGGTGGACTAGCAGTCCATGTGTTGACCGATCTGGCAGGAACTGCCGAAAAGTCGTACGTTGAAGAAACAGAAATTTTAGCATTCGATTGTTTTTGGGATGGACCCCACTATCATTATGGACCACGAAACAAGAACCATCGTATCTACTGGGACAAGACACTCATAGAAGATCCTTTGGGATGGGTGTTCCAACAGCTAGATCGGCACAAGTTAGGATCTATGATTGAACGAGCAGGTTATCCTGGCGTCGCTGCCGACCTTGACGATGACAAATTGGAAGCCGTTATCCCCGAGATGGCGAAAAGAGCTCGCGAAATGCAGGCAAAAGGATCTGAGCTGACAGGTCATCCCGGTCTACCCTTGGATGTTACTCCAAATCTAGTACCAGGCTAAAAATTCAATTCGTTAAATCCAGAAGGGGATCGGTTTTAAAAGAACCGTTCCCCTTCTCTATAAAATTAATCCTACGAGAGAGGTAACTAAACATGGTTGAGAAAACCCAATCTAAGTTTGCTGCAGGATCAGTCTCCATCGTAGTCCGACACGAGTTATGGGACGGGAACATACAGGACCACGCCGATCAGGGAGTTGCTATAACAGTAGTTGGAGAAATCGGCGGAAAAGAGACTACCCTTCTACGGTTCAATTGTTTTGATATAGAAAAGAGCTATGTCTATGGGCCTGAAGGAAGGAATAAAACGTACCGAATGGATCCTACAGTGGATGGTAATCCAATAAGCTGGACCATAAACCATCTCAAGACAAACTTAGCCGTCTTATTAACTGAGGCCGGATTCGAAGAATTAGTTGCATCTGCAGATCAAGACGCTATAGCCAAACAAGCCGCAGAAATTGAGTCTACTGCGCGGCAACTATTTACCAACGATCGCAATACAGTGAAACATAACAGAGGAACCGATATATTCGAAGCTGGTAACTTCCGCTTCGGCCTTGAGTTGAGGAAGCAGCGTGGGGGAGATGGTGGTCTCGCCATACACGTTCTGGCTGACTTGGCCGGAACTCCCGGGAAAACCTACGTCGAAGAAACTGAAATGCTAGCCTTTGACTGCTTTAGACAAGACCCACATTACCACTACGGCCCGCGAAACAAAAACCACCGTATCTTCTGGGACAAAGCATTGGTTCCCGACACCTTAGAATGGACCTTAGAACAATTTAATAGTGGCCGTCTGAGAGACATGATTCAGCGAGCAGGATATCCCGGCATCGCAGCCGATTATGACCAAAGGGTCGTCAACGACATATTCCCTGCAATGGCCAGCCGTGCCAGAGAAATGCAGGCTCAACCACTTCCTGACGAACCTACCCCAAATCTAGTACCTAACTAGGCAAAAGATAGTTATAACGCAGGGTATCGGGCAAAATCCCCTACCCAGGATCAACAAACGAATAACTAATATAGAAGCGGGTTGGATAATCCAACCCGCTTCTATATTAGTTATCTATACACCGACTATTTATAGCCTAATCTGATCGAGACGCAACTTCTATATGAAAGTAGGAGAAGATTTATGGCTCCATTATCAAATGAGCAAGTTCGGGCCCTTGGATATGCAGTTAATCTCAATATAGAAGAACCAGATCTAACAGAGGTAACCCATAGCATTAACGCTATCTTGGATTCAATGGCCGCAATAAACCTTCCAGAGACCAATTTAGTCGAGCCAATTCCCATTCTATTGTCCGGAATGGAGGATTGATATGTTACCAGAAGAAATCCCTCTATTATCTGTAGTAGAGCTAGCTAACTATATAGAGAAAAAGGAAATCACTCCGCTCGAAACCGTCAGAGCTTATCTCAGCAGAATCGAAAAATTTGACCCAAAACTGAACTCCTATATAACAGTCCTTGCTGACCAAGCTGAACAGGACGCTGAGATTGCTGGTCAAGAGATCTCTAATGGTAATTACCGAGGACCTTTACACGGAGTCCCGGTAGCGGTCAAAGACCAAATTCATTCTGAGGGCATACGAACTACGGACGCCTCCCAAATAAGAACAGACTTTATCCCCAATGAAGACGCCACTGTACTCGCCAACCTCAAAGCCGCGGGTGCCATACTTTTAGGGAAACTCAATATGAGCGAATTTGCCCTAGGAGACCCTATTAGTTCCGCATTTGGGCCTGCACATAACCCATGGGATCTTAACAGGAGCCCCGGAACCTCTAGCACTGGCTCCGGCGCAGCTACAGCCGGGTTCCTATGCGCGACGTCTTTAGGTGAAGACACGGGTGGTTCTATACGGGGACCTGCAGCGAACTGCGGATTAGTCGGATTAAGACCAACCTGGGGAAGAGTAAGCCGATACGGGGTTGATGGAGCCTGCTGGTCTATCGATACCATTGGGCCCATATCTAGGACCGTCGCTGATTGTGCCATCACCATTGGCGCCATTGCTGGATTTGACCCTAAAGATAAATATACACGGCAAATTTCAGTCCCCGATTATTATGCCGGTCTGACCAAAGATATTACAGGGATGAAGATCGGAATAGTAAAAGAGTTAATGGATACAAATACTATGGGAACCGACCCAGTAGTGATCGCAGCAATAAACGCTGCTCTAGAAGTATTCGCTGGTTTAGGGGCCGAAATTCAAGAGATATCCCTGCCTCTGACCAAACACACCGGAGCAGTTGTAAGAACTATCACTCATACCGAACGAGTTAGTCTCCATCCTGAATGGCTAAGAGAACGGCCTCAAGAATTTCACCATAATACCCGAGTTGCTTTCATGGCGGCTAATTTAATTCCGGCACAGGTATACTATAAGGCACAAAAGCTTCGTGCTGTAGTCAGAGATCAGGTCTTAAATGCGTTTAAAGAAGTCGATCTTCTGATTCAGCCCACTTCGTCAGGGCCTGCAAATCTAATGAATCTAGAACCTGGAGTGAGGAGTTTAGAACAGGCTAAGAAAGCGCTGGTCGAAGGAGGCTTCAGGGGGCTTTATAGTTTGAGTGGCGCTCCTGCCTTATCCATCCCCTGTGGGTTTACATCTGAAAGCGGGACAGATCTTCCCCTCGCCATGCAGATAGCAGGGAGACATTTTGAAGAAGCCACCGTTTTACGTGCAGCCTACGCTTACGAGCAGGCCACAACGTGGCATAACCGTCATCCCTCAATAGAGTGATCTAGCGGGAGGAATTTGATATTCCTCCCTTTCCAATCAGTTGCATAATTAGCAAGCGTTGACCTCTACTACAGGAACACCTATAATCCGGCCACATTCAATATATTAGATACATAAATCATCGCGAATCGATTGCCTGAACGGCATGATAAAACAGGAGGAAGATTAATGAATGTTCTAGAAGCGGTAGCTAGAATACTGAAATTGGAAGGAGTTGAATGGATTTCCTGCTTCCCTTCCAACAATTTGATAGAAGCAGTAGCGAAAGAAGGAATCCGGACAATTATGTTCCGCCAAGAACGTGGTGCCCTGATGGCAGCAGACGGATTTAGCCGATTAAACAACCGCCAGAAATTTGGTGTTACTATTACACAGGGAGGACCTGGATCCGAGAATTCTATGGGAGGCATTGCCCAAGCCTTTAGCGATAATATTCCGATCCTGTATCTCCCCGGGGGACCAGCGTTAAACCAATATGCCGTTCGCCCCAACTTCTCCTCGGCCAGAACATACGCGACTGTGTGTAAGCAAAGTGAAGTGGTCGTGCAACCGGCCCAGGTTGTCGCGATAATGCGACGAGCATTTCACGCATTAAGAAATGGCAGACCTGGACCAGTGATAGTCGAAATCCCATCAGATGTCGGCACAATGGAAATTCCTGAAGACTCTTTGAACTATCAACCACCCAAGAGATCCCCTCAATCACCTGCACAGGGGGATGTCCAGGACGCAGTAAAATTATTGTTGAACGCTAAGAAGCCCGTAATATGGTCGGGAATGGGAGTTCTGTTCGCAGATGCAACCAAAGAACTTCAAGAGTTCGCAGAACTAACAGAAATTCCTGTCTATAGTACGATGCCGGGCAAATCATCTTTCGATGAACGCCACCCCTTATCATTGGGAGCAGGAAGCAGTTCCACATCGCTTCCTGCCAGGCGTTGGCTCCAAGAATCAGACGTCCTTTTCGCGGTAGGCTCAAGTATGACCCGTACTGGGTACGGACAGCCTATTCCAGACGGCAAAGTAATCATTCATAACGTGGAGAGCATAGAAGATATTAACAAGGATTTTTCCGTGGATGTTGGCCTTCCAGGAGACGCCAAGTTAACCCTCCAAACTATGATTAATGAGGTCAAGTCACAAGCAGGGGACAACGGAAGAAAAGGTCAAACCAAAGTTGCGGAAGAAATAGCCGAAATCCGGGATGCGTGGATGAGCGAATGGACTGATTTACTTAACTCGGATGAAACCCCAATTAATACCTACAGAATCATCGGTGAATTGGAACGAACGTTAGACAAAGAGAATAGTATAGTCACCCATGACGCCGGCGCCCCACGCGACACAATCATGCCCTTTTATCGTGCTACTACGCCACATAGCTACATCGGATGGGGCAAGACCACTCATTTGGGCTATGGCATCCCCTTAATGATAGGAGCTAAATTGGCTCGTCCTGATAAGTTTTGCCTGAATTTCATGGGAGACGGGGCATTTGGAATGTCCGGCCTAGATATAGAAACATCAGTAAGAGCTGGAGCCCCAATAACTACTGTGGTATTAAATAACGGTGGCATGGCTACCTACCCCGGAGGCTATCCAACAGCCGCTGAGCTATTTGGTACTACCCACATGTCCGGTGATTACGCCAAGATTGCTGAGGGGCTAGGTGCAGTCGGTATCACCGTTACGAAGCCTGAAGAAATTGCACCTGCATTAACTCGGGCACAACAGCTAAACGCTGAAGGCAAAACCGTGTTAATCGATGTTCATTCAAACTTGGAAGCTCGCCGGTCAAACTTTGTATAACCTTCGCTAGAGCTCAGAGTAAAAAGGGGCCCATTAATGGGCCCCTTTTTACTTAAAACTGTCGATACGAATTTACTATAGGTAACCGTCTATCCTTACCAAAAGCTTTGGGAGTGATTTTGACTCCAGGTGGAGCCTGTCGACGTTTATATTCATTTCGATCGACATAAGACATCACTTGCTTAACGATAGCGGGATCAAACCCAAGTTGTATCATATCCAGATAGCTCAGATCATCTTCCACATATGATTTAATTATCGGATCTAAATAATCGTAAGGTGGCAGTGTATCTTGATCTAGTTGATCTGGCTTCAGTTCTGCGCTCGGTGGTTTATTGATTATCGCCTCCGGAATAACTGCGCTCGAAGTTCCACTTTGGTTGCGCCAATTTGATAATCGATAAACTAAGGTTTTAGGAACATCTTTCAATACAGCGAACCCGCCCGCCATATCTCCGTAAAGAGTAGCGTATCCCATCGCCATCTCACTCTTATTCCCCGTTGTCAGAACTAGCCATCCGAATTTATTTGACAGAGACATAATCACGTTTCCCCTGATCCGTGCCTGAAGATTCTCTTCAGCGACACCGGGATTAGTGCCTTCAAAATGCGGACCCAACATCTCCGTAAAGGCCGTATGGGCCAGTTCAATCGGCAAATTCCAAATTTGGATCCCTAAATTCTTAGCCAATTGCTCCGAATCAGCGACACTCCCTTCAGAAGAATACCGTGAAGGCATAGTAACACCGATCACATTTTCGGGACCAAGGGCATCTGCAGCAATCACAGAAGTTAAAGCGGAATCAATGCCGCCCGATAAGCCGACTAAAGTTTTACTGAATCCACTTTTAAGGACGTAATCACGCGTCCCTAACACCAGGGCTTGATAAACTTCTTCTTCTGCAGTCAAAGAAACGGAAGGGACAACTCTAGGCAAATCCGGATACGGCTTCGGCTCAAATCCGGAAACCTCGATGGTTCGAGCTTTACCAATTTCACCTAGCATAGCCGGATTCTCTTTCCTGGGTCTGGGATCCCTCAGGCGAGATCGAAATACGGACTCCACATCTAGATCAGCTACCACCATTTCCTCTCGGAAAAAGGCTCCCTGAGCCAATTTCTCTCCGTCCATGTCGTAAATTACACTAGCCCCATCGAAAACTAACTCATCTTGCCCCCCAATAGTATTTAAATAAGCAACAAATAAGCCATTATCCATCGCCCGGGTAGCTATCATCTTTTCTTTCTGGTATCCCTTCTCCACATAAAAGGGAGACGCATTAATATTTACTATTACCTCAGCCCCAGATTCTCGTTGCACTACCGCCGGCCCGACTGGATACCATATATCTTCACAAATATTGATCCCGACCCCTGTGCCATTAATTGTATACACAGGGCACGTATCACCTCGTCTGAAGTATCTATCTTCGTCGAACACACCGTAGTTCGGGAGGTAAAGTTTTTTATAGATGTCGATCAAGTTACCGTCGTATCCGATAGCTGCGGCGTTTGACGTATCCCTCGCAACATGGACGAACCCCACTACAACTGCTATCCCCTTTGCAGCGGCAATGACACGATGCATAGCATCTAGATTGGCTTGAAGAAATGCGGGTTTCAAAAGCAAGTCTTCCGGCGGGTAACCCGTTATCGCCAATTCAGGAAAGGCTACTAAATCAGCCTTCGTCTCGCGGGCCATGTCAATGTATTCAAGAATGGTTTGCGTATTGCCATTTATGTCTCCCACTGTGGAGTTAATTTGGGCTAACGCTAATCTGAATTGTCTAGACATTTCCACTCCCAGATTTGGTGCCATCTACATCATAACGCTTGAGCAGAATTACTTCATCGTATAGTTTTCCACATTGACACCTTGTTTCGTGGCAACTATGATTGGCTCCCATCACAACAGATCTCAAAGTTAAGTTAAACGAGATAATCATGATATACCGCCACCTTTTAGGAGTCTAATGGCTTCTCCTGAGTATGAATAACTGGCGTCTTCGTTTAGCCAACAAGTTTCCCTTTTACTATGGCTGGGTAGTCTTAGGCGCTTCAATATTACCTAGCTACTCGGCTAGGCCGTTAATGGCGATTGCCACATTGACCGTATTCCTGGTTCCCATGACCGAACATTTCGGATGGTCCCGGGGCCTTTTTTCGGGAGCGGTCAGTCTCGGAGGCATATGCGGGATAATAATATCTCCTTTTGTGGGTCGAATCGTAGATCGCCGTGGATCCAGCCTTTTGATATCGTTATCATCGGCGATCGTAGGCTTCTGTTCTATCGGCCTAGCAACGATAGGCCAAGTGTGGACGTTTTATGCACTCTACGTTCCTGCTCGTACAGTTTTTGCGAGTCCTCTAGAATTAGGCACATCACTCGCTATCAGCAACTGGTTTATAAGGCGTAGGCCACTTGCCTTAAATATACTGAGCATAGGTCAAGGCACAGGCCTTGCTCTGATGCCGCTATCAGCACAATTCCTCATAGGAAATTGGGGCTGGAGGACCGCTTGGGCTAGTTTAGGCGCATACACTTTAATAATCGGTATACTCCCAGCTCTATTATTGATGGTACGCAGACCTGAAGATATTGGGCTTACCCCTGATCCTACTAATGCGACTCTTGCTAACCCTGGGAGCTTATCACCTGATAATCAAGATTTATTAGAAACAAATTTCACGCTATCGGAAGCCCTGAAAACCAAAGCATTTTGGATATTAGCAGCTTTCTCAGTGTCTGGATTTATGGTTCAATCAGGCGTGAGCCTACACCAAGTACCCCATTTTATTGGCCAGGGAGTCGCTCCGTCTTTAGCTGTTTTCGCGGCCAGCAACTTCGCTCTGTCCCAAGTCATCGGCGGAATAATTTGGTCTACACTGGCAAACAGATTCAAGGTTCGTTTTCTATTGGCGTCCGCCGGTTTGGCGGCAGGGATCGGAGCCATCGGCACTAGTAACAGTTCTTCGATACAATGGGGTCTTGTAGCTTCCCTTTGTTTGGGGATCGGAGTTGGAGGCTTACATTTACTCCTAAGGCTCACATGGGCCGATTATTATGGGCGAAGACATCTCGGAAGTATACGGGGAGTAGCGCACTCTGCCCAAATTGGTGGACAGGTAATTGGGCCAATCCTAGCTGGGTTTATGTTTGATATCACGAAAAGCTACAAACTACCATTTGCGGTGTTCACGATCCTGCTATGGGGAATGTCCCTATTCGTGTTAGCCGCAACACCCCCTCAGAAATACCAGTCATCTAGAGACTCTACCTAAATAGGACTAAAATTGGGCACCATTAACTACCGAATACCTATTCCTCTATCTCCTTCCGAGCAATCACAGCAAATAGAGGATTCCCTTGTGGCTGGTCGGCTGGATTCACCAGTCCGCTTCTTATATCCTCGAATCCCCCTGCATAATCCAGATAAGAACCCACTAAATCCAGATGGCCTTGGTCGCTGAGACCTCGCCAAATACGGACAGCTTTAGTTGGAAACATGCGGTTTGAAAATGTCACTATAAAAACGCCGCCCACCTTAAGTATCCGATTTACTTCCTTAAACGTTTCGATTGGGTGGGTCATATACTGAACCGATACCGTGACGACTACAGCATCAAATATGTTATCTGCAAAGGGTAACTCAAGATTTACATTTAGGTCATGTACGACATATTCGTCTAAATCAGGGTTATCAGCCATTTCAGCTGCATTCATCCCTAAACCCACCATCCGGCCTTTACCGCGATCTTGGGGCCAGTGAGATCTCCAACTGCTCATCAAATCGAGTATTAATGACCCGTCAGGTATCTGTTCCCGGAATACTCGTCCAACAGCGGCAATCGCGAAGTCATCTATGTGTACAACAAACCTGGGCTGGGAATAAAATAACCCGTCATTACTTTCATCTTCTCGTGAAAAATATTCAATTGGAAATGCTGTTTCCGTAATCATCCTCCCTTTTGAAGCCGTAGCAGGTTAAAGTTATTTTCCGTTAGTAGCCTAACGATCATCTGGCCAGCGAGTTACAGATGCGTTTAAGACTCTAACAGGATACAATCCCTCCGACGTGGTTCAAACATTCACAATCCATAACAAAGGAGTTTTAACATGACGACAGGCGACCAACAGGCTTTCCTAGATGAAACGGGACAGAACCGAGGATATACACTCGAAATGCACCATATCATGGCTGCTAATGATCTCGAATGGGCTAAGAAATACAACCAATTCATCGAAGCCACCTATACCGGGCAAAGATTACTAGACCGTAAAACCAAGGAACTTCTACAAATCGTTGTAGAGGCCGCACTTAGAGCCGACGTTGAACAAATACAAGCACATGTCCGAGTCGCACTAGAATCTGGAGCCTCTCCTCGTGAAATCCTGGAGGCTTTGCAAGCCGTAATTGCCCCCATGGGTGCTCTAGCATTTCGTCGAGGACTCCAAGCCTGGGCGGCAGAAACCGGGAACATGCCCCCTCAATAATCTATTTTAGGTTCTCCCCGGAATTCGTCACTTTTCCCAGACAACTGGGTTCCGTAGGACGCCGATATCATTGATGCCTATTTCTACTACATCCCCGTCTTTCATATTTTCAGGAGCCCCATCCGTTCCCATCCAGAGGACATCGCCGGGATAGATTGTCAAATATTGACTCATCTTACTGATATAATGGCGGACACTGAATATGGCATCTTTAACATCATATTCACCAACTAATTTATCATTTAAATTAATAGTCACATGCAAATCATCGGGTTCCAGATCAGTTACTATCCAAGGCCCCATAGGCTTGAAAGTATCAGTATTCTTTGCTCTCCAAAACGTTCGATCGCCCCGCTGCCAAGTACGTTCGCTAACGTCATTACCAATAGTGTAACCAAATACATAATCCAACGCTTCGGACTCCGATACGTTCTTACATTTCTTACCAAATACTACAACTAGTTCTCCTTCATATTGCAACAATTCTGTGGCATCTTTAGGAACTATTATGGGGTCATTCTGGCCAGTAAGAGCATTATTAGCTCGATACCCGACATCGGCATTGGGTGGAAATTGTGGTTCTTCACCTCGCTTTTCCGCCATCTCGATTATATGCTCTCGATAGTTGATTCCTGCTGCATAGAAAGTAGAAGGTATTACCGGTGGTAACAGCTTTACCCCATTCAAAGGTCGAGAAGTAGATTGCCTAGAATATTCCCCAAAAGGATCTCCGGAAATTTCGATTACATTCTCTCCTTCAATGATTCCATAGCTAGCTGTATCCCCATTTTGGTAACGGCACCACTTCATAGCTGAACTCCTTGTCATATTAATCTCAGTATTCTAGTTATTTCCAATTCTTGCATTAGGTATAAAGGTCGTCAAGTTTCAAACCTCATAAGAGAATGATATAATCCGGCCGCGGAAAAATAACTCTAAATGTGACAATAAATATGAATATAAACTGGTTTGACCCAATTACAATGTTAGGTGTCCTAAGTGCTGGAGGTGGAGACTCCAGTAAAATCGTTATTACCCTGCTAATTCAAATCGCGGTAATAATAGCAGCAGCTAAGTTAGCCGGAGAAATAACCGCAAGATTTCTTAAGTTACCAACCGTCCTAGCCGAACTTGGAATCGGTGTTCTTATCGGGCCTTTCGCCCTAGGAGCACTACCGATCCCGGGTTTCGGGCCCCTTTTCCCACTGAAATTAGTAAATGGCATACCAGCAGCTATCCCCGTGAGTAGTGAACTATTTGCCATTGCTCAAATTGGTTCAGTGATCTTACTTTTTGCAATTGGCCTTGAAACAAATCTCCGGCAATTCCTCAAATACGCTGGTCCTGCTACGGCCGTCGCTTTGGGCGGAGTAGTGTTCCCTTTTGCGTTAGGCAGTGGAGCCACCGTATTGTTCGGATTCGCTGATGGATTCTTGTCTTCAGAAGCTCTCTTCATGGGAGCCCTAATGACTGCGACCTCTGTTGGCATTACCGCACGAGTGTTAGCTGATCTGAAATCTCTTGACCGACCAGAAGGAGTCACGATTCTCGCGGCTGCCGTGGTCGACGATGTACTTGGTATATTGGTATTAACCGTAGTAGTCGGAGCGAGTGCTGCATCTAGTTTTTCAGCCGGTGCAATCGGCATCGTGGCCATCAAGGCAATCGGATTCTGGCTGGGCTTAACCGCTATCGGAATTTGGGCCGCACCGTACATAGAACGAGCAATAAATAAGTTTCGGTCTGATGGAGCTGGTTTAGTCTTAACCCTAGGCCTGGCATTTCTGGCAGCAGGAGCGGCTGAATTAGCGGGACTAGCCTTTATCATCGGCGCTTTCTCAATCGGACTTGCACTTTCTGCCACTGAATTAGCACACAAAGTAGAAAAGGAATTATCCGGCATCATACAATTTATAGTACCCATATTTTTCGTGGTCATGGGAATGCTAGTAGATGTCGGCTCTATGACCAGCGCCGTAATATTTGGAATAGTCTTGTCTGTTTTGGCAATATTGTCTAAGGTGCTGGGATCCGGAATCCCGGCCCTAGTAACTGGATTTAACTTCTTAGGCAGTGCAAGAATCGGTGTAGGCATGACGCCGAGGGGAGAGGTAGCACTCATAATAGCAGGGATCGGGTTATCCCAAGGGATTATCGGGCAAAATCTGTTTGGTGTCAGCATTATGATGACGATCATCACCACGTTGATTGCGCCTATAATTCTGGTGCCTTTGCTAAAGAATGAAACCCGAGGAACGCGAAAGGGTGATCTTTAACCAGTTTGCACTCAACTCCAACGTATACTCAAATGAAAGCAGCGATTAGTCTTGCAAAACTAAAACTAATAGAGGTATTAAATTATGATTGGGGTACTAACTCACCACTGGGCTAAGCCGGATCGGATTGAAGAGGCGAAGAAGTTACTAGATGGTAACGGTGTAGCTCAGAGTAAAGCTCCCGGATACGGAACTCGACAAACCCTTATAGGGATTGCAGATCCTACTCAGATAACTACCATAGTGACCTGGGACAGTAACGAGATATATGACGCTTGGCGAGCTAGCCCGGAACGAGCTGTTGCTATGGCTGGGGCAGAAGAATTATGGGCCAAGCCTCCAGATTCAACCAGATTCGAAATGGTGTGATAGCCTTCAACTGGTTAGGTCACTCTCCCTCAGAATAATGAATTCTGATCTAAATACTGACCGACCAGATGTTTAAAGCAATCTAACTTTTGATAATCTAGAAGATAACTACCGGAAAAAAGATCGTTCAGGGCCTCAACCGTTGACTCAGTATCAACTGAAGATATAAACAAGGGGACGTGGTGTTTTACAGCCTCAACCCGAATGTATTCAGATGGCTGTCCTCCTCCAGTCAAGATTAAACACTTTGTATCCCCTCCTAAGGAAGCCATCTGAATGTCCGGGCGCTCGGCCCGAACTATAACAGCTTGATCAGAGTATCGGCCAAAATAATTTGGGCCGGAGTCCATGATATTACCGCCGATCAGGAAGTGGGCAATGCTGATATCCAGATCCAATGGATCTTCCAACCAAGAACCATCTAAGTGATCTGAAATTTGACGCAGAGTCACGCTCACCATAGTACGATGTTCCGGGATAGCACCGAGGATTTCTACCCCCATCGAATTCACGGCCGGGATCAAATATCTCGATAATTCTCCTATCCGGTGAGTAGTCACCTGATTAAACACGATACTTTTTATTTGATCATTAGATGGGTTAGAAACTGATGATATAAAGTTTTCATCGACACCTTTATGATATTGGAGAACAAACAGGTTCTTAACATCCAATGAACTCCATTGGCTAGCCGATCCAATCACCATAGCTCCGGGCATAGTTTCAGCATCTGGCATCTCAACCAAAACTTGATCATTAGCTGTGTTAAGCGCAATCAATTGAGCTTCTATAATCCGGGCAACTTCATCTGCTGAGCCCTTCGCAATTGGGACCGGTTCAGGAATAACAAGATCGCCAAAAATTCCCGAGATAAACTCAATGTCACGATCATCGCCTAGAGACTCCGAAAAGGGTTTGTAATACGCGACCGTTTTGCCGCTATCCCGGAGAAGCGTCATCATGACGCCCGCCATAGCCGTCTTCCCAGTACCCTTTTTGTCAGACAATAAAAACGAGATTCCCAACAAAGCCCTCCACAAGATTCATGATTGCACAACTGTGTTAGTCATACAGGCAGCAAGATCAACACCTATCCTTCTATTCTATGACGTCTTTCCAACCTGTATTCTCCGGATCGAAACCTTCCGGAAACCTCGTCGTTTCGTCATATTTCGCCATGTTCATATCGGAACGATGTAAACTGGCCCCCTCCAAAATAGCATTCCTCATATCAGCCATTATCCACATTGAGTCACGGATCATAGCCAGAGAAAAATTGGTTCCATCCATCAAGGCTCTACTCAAATCGGCACCATTCATATTGCAATTCCGGAACATAGCGCCTGATAGATTAGCATTGCGCAGATCAACTTCGAGCATGGTTGATTGGCTCAAATCGGCCCCTGTCAATTCAGCATTCATAAAAGAGGCCCTAACCGCTCTACTTTGACGCAGTGTAGCCTTCTCCAGTTGCGCCCATTTTAAATCAGCCCAGAACAGATTAGTATTAGTTAGATCGGCATCCGAAAGATCTGCTCTCGCAAATGAGACGTTTCCGAGATCCGCATCGGACAAATTGGCAGATGCCAAACTAGCTTCAGCCAAAGTTGCACGGCTTAATTTCGCCCCTGATAAATTAGCTCCTTTCAGATTAGCCCCTCTTAGCCTAGCCGAACTTAAGTCGAGCCCAGTAAAATCGGCTCCTTCCAAATCCAGAGTAATGTCAGGATGCACATCCCGCCATTCTTTCAAGGCATCGGCACCTTGTTTTACCACCTCAACGTGCTCTCCATTCACTTTTATATCTCCATTCATTTAATATTTATTCACTCAGACTAAAAAGATGCAGCCCGGCCTATAAGACAGGGCTGCATTTTTGAAACTATTGCCAAATAGACTAACCTTTAACTATTGGCCAGGGCTTCTTCTACTTCAAAAACCTTCTCCGCCACGACCATCTTGAGTTCATTAACACGAGTGAAGTTTGGATAAACTCGATTCTCGTCCTTAACGTCATATATTTTGTCACCATCTAAATATACTTCAAGTCTGCCTGCATCTGCAGGAGTCATCTTGATGGCGATATCACCCGGTTCTTGAGACCTCCAAAATTCCATCGCCATCCACGTGGCGAGCGCATGATACCCTCAAGGAACACAATAAACTATGTCTAATTCAACCTTACCAAATTCAGCCAAGTCGACGACTCCTTTGTTTGACCAAATAAATTCCCATGGCCTATTGACCAAACCTACATGAGTTAGCTACTGATATATTACGATACTATGGCAGTACCCTGCCCGATTGCTGTCTTATCACCATTTTGGTTTTCACAATAGAGATCTACGATAACCATGGTTCCGTTTTCTACCTCTTGGCGGCTATTCACAGATCCCCCAACCGTTATAGTGTCCCCTTCTTTAACCGGCCTGAGGAATTTCAAATTCACAGTACCCGTATGATTAAAAACATCTGCCCCAAAAAACTTACGAAGCGATTCCGAAGCAAAAGCCACAGACATTCTCCCGGAGGCTAACGTATAAGTGGTCCCCAACCTTCTCTGGGCTAATTCAGGACTGTTATGTATGTTCTCTCGCTCTAAAATTCCACAAGACTCGAATTGGTTTATTTTTACCTGAGTGATGCTCTTAGTGACACTAGGAATAGTCGTGTTGTTTAGCTCTGCGCTTGCCATTTTTTTCCCACCTCATCAGGTTTTTTCATTTGGTAAGTACGCATTTTCTCCAGTAACCGGCCATCTTCATCAATCGCTGTGGCCTCAATTACCAGATAAGGTTTATCACGCCTTAGGTATTTGTCGTGAACTCTACCTGTTACAGTAATCTTTTTCCCAGGAATCGGTGGGTTATGAAATTCCATTTCATTTCCCGCATTTACACCACCTATGTTGTCTTGATAACACATCGCTAATGCCGTGGCATCGTGCTTGACACCTATCGTAGGGAAAACCGCATCCGGATCTTCTACGGATGCTCGGAAACTTTCGAGTATCTCTTCCGTCAACAAATACTCGTATGTTCCTAGTTCTTCACCTATTTCAAGCTTGTCATAATCTAGTTCGGGCAATTTAGCTTCGGCCATCTATTCTCCTCCCAATCTCAGATCAAAGCCGGTGGTAAAATCATATGATAGAACCTGTCCTGCCCTATCTATAAGATACTTGAACCTATTTACCAAGTCAATCAGCAGATAACCAAGAAAAGGGACTGAGGAGATTATTACAGTCACCCTAAGATCAACCGTTAATATTGGATCTTTCGGTGTTTATAGGTGTGTTATAGGTGTGATATACTTTCCACTTCTAATATGAACGAGACCTATGCACAAGGGAGTTTTTAGATGCCTAGTTCCATTCAAACGATAACTGACGGAACAGTAACCACTCCGAAAGGGTTTTCCTCTGGAGCGACGTACGCGGGCCTCAAAACCTATGCGGAAGACAAGCTTGATCTAGGACTAATATCCTCAGAAGCTCCGTGCAGCGCTGCTGGTGTGTTTACCACCAGTACCATAAAATCTCCCACAGTAACGGTTAACCAAGAACACTTGGCTGAAGGCCTTATAAGGGGTCTCGTAGTTAACGCTGGGATAGCCAACACATGTGTCGGGGAGCAGGGATACAAAGACGCCCAGGAAATGACCGAATTGGTCGCGTCCAAACTTGGTATGACAGCAGGTGAGGTTCTCGTCTGTAGCACGGGAGTTATAGGCGTTGAGTTACCAATGTCCCTTATTCGTTCTGGAATCCAAGCTATAGAACTATCTAATGATGGTGGACATAGCGTTGCCAGGGCAATGATGACCACCGATACAAGACCGAAAGAGATAGCAGTATCATTCGAATCCGGCGGCCATACGATTCATATCGGCGGAGTCGCGAAAGGGTCAGGGATGATTCATCCCAACATGGCAACCATGTTAGCATTTATCACTACAGATGCTGCCGTTGAGGCAGATTTCCTCAAAGCGACTTTGACTGAAGTATCCAATAAGTCATTTAACATGCTAAGTGTCGATGGCGATACAAGTACCAATGACTCTGTTTTAGTTTTGGCTAATGGTTTAGCTGGTAATACACCTATATCAGCCGGTTCCCCCGATAGCACTACTTTCGAAGAAGCCTTAGCTGAGGTCTGTATCCATCTCACCCGCGAATTGGCAAGAGACGGGGAGGGGGCTTCCAGATTGATAGTAGTCGAGGTTGGTGGGGCTGCAAGCCAAGAAGATGCTCGGAACGCTGCAAGAAGCGTTTCATCATCAAATTTGGTAAAAGCCGCAGTAACTGGATCAGATCCCAATTGGGGGAGAGTTATGATGGCTCTCGGCAAAAGCGGGGCCCAAGCCGACGAAACTAAAATTGACCTATTTGTAAACGGCGTTTGTATTATGGAATCTGGCAGCCCAATCCCATTTCACAAAGATGCGGTTGTATCCCTGATGCGTGGGCCTGAAGTTACATTCAAATTGCAGCTAAACCTGGGCTCTGGTGAGGCCACAGCATGGGGTTGTGACTTAACTGAAGAATACGTGATCATCAACAGCGCCTACACGACATAAATGCTCTGTTGTATTGTGCAGATCTAATACTCCAACCCTCTGACCTGACTTTTAATTAACATGATATTTTCCTTTTTCGAAATAAACAATTTGATTATTCCCTTATTTATCTGGAGGAATCAGTGTCCGCCACCCCAGTTGTAGTAAAAATTGGAGGTAGCACACTCAACCATCAGGATACTAGCCTGAAAGATCTTGTTGCCCTCCAGAAAACAGGGGTCCCTATAGTGGTCGTCCACGGAGGCGGCAACGTCATATCACAATGGACGCAAAAGCAAGGGATCCCTCCACAATTTGTTGAAGGATTACGGGTCACCGACGCAGCAAGCCTAGAAATCGTAGTAGCAGTACTATCCGGATTGATTAACAAAGAGTTGGTAGCTCAGATTCACAGTCTAGGTGGGAAGGCCATCGGGTTTAGCGGAATAGACGGAGGCTCCATCGAGGCATATATCGCTAAACCTGAGTTAGGGTACGTAGGCGAAATCTCGCACGTCAATACAAACCCTATCGAAGCAATTCTAAAAAGCGGTTACATACCAATGATGGCACCACTCGGGTTTCACCGTAATGACGGATCTAATCACGCAGGGAATCCACTCAATATTAATGGTGACACGGTAGCAGGGGAAGTAGCTCGCGCACTTTCAGCGGAACGACTTGTTTTCCTAACTGACGTTCCTGGGATCATGGATGCTAACGGACGAGTTATGCGCCGGCTAGATCCCAGAAGGGCTCAAAACCTCATCCGCTCTGGAATTATACGGGGAGGCATGATCCCCAAATTAGATGCTTGTTTGAGAGCATTAGAAACTTCCTCATACGCTGACATCATTGACGGTCGGGAACCTGAAGCGCTTTTAAATTGTATACAAGGACGAAGCATCGGGACACGCATCAGTGCTAGCCGGTCCCAGAGAGAGTGAGTTGATCTGATATAAACACTCCCCCAATTCAACCGAGGACCCCTACTATAGCATGAGACATGATCTGACAAATGACGCTGACGGGATTCCGATGCCGCGACTGCCGGGCATTTCGTTACTCAACCTTAAGCGACTTTACATATTTACTAGTTGGTCAGTTTCTTTAGTCTTACTCCTTCTTTTGTTCAACTGGGCAATCAACCTTTATACGGATTACTTGTGGTTTCGCCAGCTAGGGAGAGCAGATGTATTTACCAAGATCGTATTATTTAAGGTAATTCTCTTCACCGTAGGCTTCATATTTTCAGGGACTTACCTGATTTGGAATATCCGATGGGCGTTAAATAACGCCAAGGGGCCTATATTGCTTCGCTTACCCGAAGACGTTCAACGACTCCTGATCACAGTTACAGGCTTTATAATTGCATTGGGAGTTGTTATCTCCGTAGTAGTACTTTCGATTATTTCCGCAAATAATTGGGAAAGTTTCATTTTGATTTTCCACCGCATCCCCTTTGGTTTAACTGATCCGCAATTCGGCCTAGATGCCACTTTTTATATTGTTACTCTTAAAGCACTCAATTTCGTCCAAGGTTGGTTGTTGGGACTCATAACAATCTGCATCACCGTATCACTCGTAGTTTACCTAGCGGTTTACAGTATCAGGAAAGTTAATTTATTTATTACCCCTAAGATGTTAAACCATATCGTTGCTACCACTGCTTTCTTAATGATAGTAATCGCTTTAAACCACCTTTTAGACATTTACGAACTAATTATTTCTGAGAACGGCATAATTTTTGGCGCTACTTATACAGACATACAGGTTAGGCTCCCGCTTTACATATTTTTATCGGCGCTCGCCTCAATAACCGCGTTCCTATTGATCGCCAGTGCGCGGGTTATCGGTTTCCGGCTAGTAATTGGATCACTAACCCTTTGGGCAGTCCTAGCTCTAGTAGGAGGCATCGCCTTCCCGTTGATATTTGAAAGGTTTAGAGTAAACCCCGATCAATTTGCTAAAGAAAAACCCTATATCAGCAGGAATCTTGAAGCCACCAGATCTGCTTATCAACTAGGCGACATAGAATCAATCAGCTACTCCGCGGAGGGGGACTTAGATTCAGCCGCAATAGAGCAAAATAGAGCTACATTGGACAACATCAGACTTTGGGACCCCCAGCCCCTAAGAGATGCATATAATCAACTCCAATTTATGGAGCTTTATTACGAATTCAACAACATCGATTCCGACCGATACACAATAGATGGCCGGTTGAGGCAAGTACTCATAGGTGCCCGAGAGTTGGCCTCAGCTGGGTTACCCGCCGATGCGCAGAACTGGGTTAATCGTCATCTTAAATATACGCACGGGTACGGTGTTTCGATGAGTCCCACAACTGAGTTTTCTGTTGGAGAGGGCAGACCCGAATTTTTTATCCACGATATTCCTATCAAAGGCTCAATCCCTATTATGCAGCCTGAACTTTATTACGGGGAGTCCTCTGAGAGGTTCGTGATAGCTAACAGTGGTACGAAAGAGGTTAACCCGAACCCCGATTACACCCACTATGGTGGAAGTGGCGGTATCCAGCTTAACTCGGCATCGAGAAAATTAGCTCACGCATGGAGATTCAAAGACGTCAACATATTGCTAAGCCGACAAATCACCCAGGATAGCCAAATACAATTCAGAAGGAACATTCTAAATCGTGTTTCAACTTTAGCTCCATTCCTCAAATTAGAAGATGATCCCTATCCCGTAATTGACGAGGAAGGCCACCTATGGTGGTTCATAGACGCCTATACCATTTCTGATCAATTCCCGTACTCAGCAAAAGCCAGAGATGGCTACAATTACATCCGTAACAGCGTTAAAATAGCAGTAAATGCTTATAATGGTGACGTTACATTTTATGCCATCGATTCATCCGATCCCTTGTTGCAAATGTATCGAGCCGCTTTCCCGACTCTCTTCTCCGATATAACCCACTTGAAACAGGACTTACGAGATCATTTAAGATATCCAGTTGGTTTATTCTCTGCCCAAGCGCAGATGTTACGCAGATACCATGTAACAGATCCCCAAACTTTCTTTACGCAGTCAGAACAATGGAGCATACCTCTTGAAACTCGGATAGGAAAGGCGGGGGTCCAAGTTAATCCTTCATACTTAGTAATGAGATTACCGGGTGAGGACAAAGAAGAGTTCGTCTTATTATTGCCATTTACCCCGGCCGGTGATAAGAAAAACCTTGTATCATTGCTGATCGCCAGAAACGACTGGTCCCATTATGGTGACCTGATTAACTTTCAATTACCCAAAGATCGTCAGGTTGACGGACCAGCTCAGGTCGAAGCCCGGATAGAAAATGATCAACTAGTATCTCAGCAATTCACCCTATGGGATGGATCCGGTTCTCAAATAATCAGAGGACAGTTGCTGGTTGTCCCTATAGCAGATACCATATTGTATGCTGAGCCTCTCTATCTCCAATCTGAGGTGTTAGCATTTCCGGAGTTGAAGAAGGTTATACTAGCTGACAACAATAATTTAGTGATGGCAGATTCGATAGAAGAAGCCCTCGTATCATTAACTGACAACGAAATCAGTCAGCCGGTCGCGTCCGAACACTCCGAATCAAAGAAGCCTCAAGGGCTTCTCGGGATCACAGAGGCTATAAATGAACTAAAAGAGGCTTTACGGAATCTAGAACAATCTTTGACCCAAATAGGGGAACCTTAAAGAGGGATTTGAAAATGACGAAAAGCGAAGAGTGGATTTCCATAGAACAAAAATACTATGCGCAGACTGTACGGCGTCAACCTGTCGTCATAGTTAAAGGGGAAGGGACTAGAGTCTGGGATGCAGACGGCAAAGAATACTTAGATTTCGTTGCAGGATGGGCTGTAGACAATCTGGGACACTCCCACCCAGCTATCACTCAGGCGATTGTTGAACAAGCGGGAACATTGATCCAGACATCTAATCAATTTTTCACAATCCCTCAGCTAATGTTAGCCGAGTTACTAATTGAAAATAGCTGCTTGGACAGGGTCTTTTTTGGCAACAGCGGGGCAGAAGCGAACGAAGGTGCCATGAAACTAGCACGTAGATACGGAAAAATAAACAGAAATGGTGCCTACGAAATCATCACTGCCTTGAACTCTTTTCACGGGAGAACAATGGCTACCGTTGCAGCCACAGGACAACCACACTACCAAGAGGCCTTTCAACCTCTCCAACCCGGATTTGTGCACGTGGACTATAACGATGTTGAAGCAATCATGAACGCTACGACCGATCGCACAGCCGCGGTTATGCTGGAACCAGTTCAGGGAGAAGGTGGTGTTAATATCCCTGACGATGATTATTTAATCAGGGTACGAGAATGGTGTGATAAGAACGGGTTATTACTCATTCTAGACGAAGTGCAAACAGGCATGGGACGCCTGGGAAGTTTATTCGGGTACCAAGAATACGGGATAGAACCTGATGTAATAACCCTGGCCAAGGGTCTAGGATATGGAGTCCCTATCGGCGCCTTTTTGTCCAAAGAAGCTGCAATGGCTCTGGTCCCAGGGGATCACGGGTCAACCTTCGGGGGAAACGCTCTAACTACAGCAGCTGCGTATGCCGGATCTAAGTTCCTAATAGAAAATGATATACCTGCCAAAGTCAAAGAATTGGAACCTTATTTACTCAACAAATTAAACGAGCTGAAATCCAAGTTTTCGTTCTGCACAGAAGTACGTGGGAAGGGATTACTATCCGCTCTCTATTTTGAAGACGACATATCCGGGCAAGTTTTAACACTTGCTAACCAAGCTGGATTACTTCTCAACGGCGTGCGTCCCAACGCGGTCCGATTTATGCCTCCGCTGACCGTTACTACTGACGAAATCGACGAGGCGATGAATCGGTTAGAAGATGCTTTGAAGCAAATCTGAATAAGTTCCCTCGCCGGCCCAATTTGCAAAGGAGATCGCAGGAGCCAATGGCACGTCAAAAAATCATCCTAGCCTACAGCGGTGGCCTAGACACCTCGGTCGCCGTACCCTGGCTAATCGAGAACTATGATGCAGAAGTCATCACGCTTACTATAGATCTGGGCATGGTCGACCTAGATTCCATAAAAGAGAGAGCATTAGAAGTTGGAGCCAGCAAAGCCCTGACAGTTGATGGAAAGGAAACATTAGTCAACGAATTTTTATTCCCTGCTCTACAAGCAGGCGCGATTTATGAAGAAAGATATCCCCTAGCAACTGCTCTTGGGCGCCCCCTTATAGCCCGGTACATGGCGGAGGCCGCTTTGTCAGAAGGAGCCTATGCGATAGCCCATGGTTGTACTGGTAAGGGAAATGATCAAGTACGTATCGAAGTCGGCATAGCAGCTCTGGCACCTGAGTTAAAAGTTATTGCCCCTATAAGAGAATGGGGCATGAGTAGGGACGAAGAAATCGAATACGGACAGGCGAGAAACCTACCCATTAACGCCAGTCAAAGTCGTTTTTCAGTGGACGAAAATCTATGGGGTAGAAGCGCCGAAGCAGGTGAGCTGGAAGACCCCTGGGCCGAACCCCCGGAAGAGGCCTTCACTTGGACCAAGGCTGTTGCCGATACCCCAGATGAGCCAGGATATCTAGAGATACATTTTGACCATGGTATTCCCACTGCAATAGATGGTGAAAAAATGGATGGTGTAGCTCTTGTAGCTCACTTAAATGCCCTTGCCGGCATCCACGGTGTGGGACGAATTGATCACCTCGAGAATCGTCTAGTCGGGATCAAATCTCGAGAAATTTACGAGGCTCCGGCGGCGACCATCCTTCACGCAGCACATAATGCCCTCGAAAATTTGACACTCACCAAAGAACAAGCCCGAACCAAGGCTCATTTGGCTCGTGAATACGCAGACATGGTATACAACGGGTTATGGTTCAGCCATCACCGCACCGACCTCGATTCATATGTTCAGAGCACACAGAGGTATGTAACAGGGGACGTTAAGGTTCGCTTACATCGTGCAAATTGCACTGTGGTCGGGCGTAAAGCCCCTGATTCGTTATACCAATATAATCTAGCGACCTATGACCGTTCAGACGAATTTGATCATAGGTCGGCGGAAGGGTTTATATCCATCTATAGCCTTCCGGTGAGAACTCAAAATCAGGCTCAGAGAAACAACGATAAATAAGTGTAAACACAGATTTTCCCATTCGTTTTCAGGCTAAATGCCCCTTAGTAATGGTGACAGGAGAAAACATGACCTTAGCCAACCGGATGATGAACCTAGGGACAGAAACGGCTTTCGAAGTTCTGGCAAAGGCCCGAGCGCTGGAGGCGCAAGGACAGGACATAATCCACCTTGAAATAGGTGAACCCGATTTTGGAACTCCTCAACACATTGTAGATGCCGGAGTAAACGCTTTGCGAGATGGGTATACTCACTATGGGCCGACACCAGGACTACCCGAACTACGTGAAGCTATCGCACGCAATAGTCAGCTAGTTCGCGGGATCAAAACTGAGCCAGAAAATGTTGTAGTAACACCTGGGGCCAAGCCGATCATGTTCTATGTTCTACTTGCCTTGGGTGAACCAGGTGTAGAGGTGATTTATCCTAATCCTGGCTTTCCGATATATGAATCCATGATTAAGTTTTCAGGTGCTGTCCCCGTACCAATGCAACTACAAGAAGAAACAGGATATCATCCAGATTTAGACCTGCTTCCGTCCTTAATTACAAATAACACAAGATTAATAATTCTAAATTCTCCAGAAAATCCGTGTGGCTCCAACTTAAGTCATGCAGAATTAGAAAAGATCGCAAACATAGTAAGACACCAT
>Ga0209034_10000056_pt1 | contig 52185 bp, 39 predicted proteins | sample MarorgKNORR_S2LV_2_FD_188219 | JGI IMG/M metagenome (GOLD analysis project Ga0209034, IMG submission 188219) | Marine microbial communities from the Southern Atlantic Ocean, analyzing organic carbon cycling - 250m_A/KNORR_S2/LV (SPAdes) (version 2) | ecosystem: Environmental > Aquatic > Marine... | reverse complement strand
CTCCTCCCCCTTCCACGCGTATCTCCTCGGGATAGTTCCTCTGCCTCGGTTTTGGTTTTCCCCGTTGCCGGTTCGGTTTCGCTTTTCCTCAGCTTCCTCTCCGCTTCCTCCAGTTTCCTTCCCCTTCCTTCCCCTTCCTTTCGTCCAGTTCTCTCCAGTTCTCTCCACTCTCGTCCGCTTCGTTCTCCCGCCGTCTTCCCGCCCACTAGGCGTTCCGACTCTTCCCCCGTTCTCCTTCCGGATCCCGGGTTCCGCCGCCCCTCTTTCGGGGCTCGGTTTCTGTGGCCCGCGGGTCGCGCCGAAGCGCCCCCACACCACTCCACAGGAGCGGCAAGAGCAACAGGGCAGGTTCGGACACTTAAACCTTACTTTATCCTCCCGTCGTAGTCCCGCAGTCCACTGGAAACCGAGGTCTGAAAGTGTTAGTTTCTAGTCAAAATCAGGCATTCCGGAGTTGCCTTAGGCGCTCCATCAGGCGACTACGACGCTCATCGTCAGATGCAGTATCGGACGACTTCCCTACACGCCTTGCCAAAACTCCCTCTTCAATCAAGTGAATCCGACCGGTAGAGTCTCCTATGGCCACATTCCCAACACCAGCTCGGATGTGCCTGATCTGGTGTTTGTGCTTGAGATCGAGCAGTGAACCACCACCATCAGGGTCCAGTACCGAGATTCTTGCGCCATCTTCCCCCCAGGAGGATGCCCATACGGCTTCACCTTGGGAGATCGACGGCCCCACGGCGAGTGAATCCACCGAGCCTTGCACCAAAGAGGTCCAACCCAGGCTTGAATGAATCAGACCAGACTCCTGGCCGGCAATCCAACCATCGCCGTGACCGGTGATGGCACGAACCGGTGTCGCAGTATCGCCGAAGGTTTCCGCTTCGGAACCTAGGATTGTGCTGACCCTTCCATCGGAGTGGCCAAACAGGAAGCGTCCGTCGGCCCCACAGGCTCCGACTGTGACCGGACTGTCACCCTCGATCGGGTGATGCGAAGCCGCCTCTCCTGCCCTGAACCTCATGAACCCGCAGCGAGGTCTGCCCAGACCGAGTAGAACCCCCCCACCATCATGCAGTCCGAAGTGCCAAGGGCGCTCAGGCTCAGTCCAACGCTCCTGCAATTCTCCCGACTCGTCAAATCTCCACACGGTCGCCTCGGTATAGTCGGAGATCTCGATTTCATAGACTGAAGACGCTGCCCAAATGTTACCTTCCCAGGATTGAACATAGTCGCTGGCCCCCTCGAGCTCGCGGTCCCAGAGAACTTCGCCAGTACCGATATCAATCGCGCGTAGGCTGGCTGAGGCCGAGACGTAGACACGCCCGTCGTCAATGACTAGGTCGGAGACTGGACCTCCGTCCTCGATCCTCCATCTCTCTGCCCCGGAATCTACCGACCAGCATGCCAGCACCCCTTCCTGAGAGCCGGCCAGCAGATCATCATCGGCTATATGCAGCACCGTGCAGGCGCTGCCCAGTTCGCGCACGAGCGATGCCAGAGACCCCAGAGTACGACTAGCCATGGCTCCACACCACGACGCTGCGCTATCGGGCTTTCGTGTAACTGAGTCGTTCAGGTTGAGATGCCGTAGAGCAACTCTACCTTGTCGCGCAGGTAATCGACGAAGGCATCTGGAGAGGGCGGCGAGCCAGTCGCCTCCTCGATGAGGGCAGCCGGCTCGAGTATGCTGCCGCGCTGGTGCACGTGCTCGCGCATCCATGCGAGCAATGGTGCGAACTCACCGCGCTGAATCTGCTCGTCATGGTGAGGAAGATCGTTTCGTGCGGTGGCCAGCAACTGGGCTGCGTACAGATTGCCAAGTGTGTAGGTCGGGAAATAGCCGAAGGCCCCCATGGACCAGTGGATGTCCTGTAGCACACCAAAGGCTCGATTGGGTGCGCGGACACCGAGGAACTCCTCGTACATGTCGTCCCAGGCGTCTGGCAGGTCGTCGACTTCGAGGTCGCCCGCGATAAGCTTCTTCTCGATCTCGTAGCGGATCATGATGTGGAGGTTGTAGGTGGCCTCGTCAGCCTCGACCCGTATCAGGCTCGGCTCGACGAGGTTGACCGCCTTCCACAGAGCCTCGGCACTGACTCCTTTCATATTCTCAGGGAAGTGCTGCTGCCACAGCGGTAGGGCCCATTCGCAGAACTCCATAGAGCGCCCGATCTGGTTCTCCCACAATCTGCTCTGGCTCTCGTGGACACCCAAACCATTGGCCTCGCCGGCTAGCTGGAAGTCGAGGTCGCGCCGGCGCCCTTGCTCGTAAGTCCCATGGCCGGTCTCATGCATCGAGCCGTAGAGCGAGCCGAACGGGTCTGACTCGTTGTAACGGGTCGTCCAGCGAACATCGTCCGGGTTTGACCCACCGCAGAACGGGTGGGTCGATGCGTCGCGGCGACCGGCACTGAAGTCGAAGCCGATGGCTTCGGAAATGCCCTGGCTAAGTGCCTCCTGTCCGGGCTGTCCCCAGGAATTCCCCTCTACCCACGACATGTCGGGTCGGTTACCGCTCTCGACGACCGCTTTGATCAGGGGCGCTACGTTTTCACGCAGTCCAGCGAACAGAGGGTCCACTCTGGATACCGTCAGACCACTTTCGTAGAGGTCGAGCAGCGCATCGTAGCGCAACTCGTCGTAGCCCAGATAGTCCGCCTTTTGGCGGGCCAGGTCGATTGCCTTGGCGAGATCGTCGCGGAAGATAGAGAAGTCGTCTTTGGCTCGCGCCTCAGTCCACGATATCTGCGCCTTCGAGCGATGCTTGGCCATCTCGGCTACGAACTCGGTGGGCAGTTTGGTGGCCTTGTCATACGACTCACGAGCAAGTCTGACATTACCGGCCTGAACCTCATCCAGACCATCACCGGACTCAAGCTCATCCAGCAATTCCCCAATGCGTGGATCAGTCAGTCGTACGTGACCAGTCTTCGATATCCAAGACAGCTGTTCGGCGCGCAGTGCCGCGGCCTTGGGTGGCATTAGGACCTCTTGATCCCAACTCACCAGTCCACCGATTTGGCCAATAATGTCGATATCCTTCAGTCGTTCGAGTAACTCATCGTACGCATCCATGAGTTCGCGAGAGCGGTCTCAGACACATAGGTTGCGGCCGCAGTCACACATCGATTCCAAGCATGCCTCTGAGGGCTATCCCGATACCGTACGAGATCAGGCTGACCACACCGAGGATACCGGCCATCTCGAAAAAGCGACTCTTGAACGAGACCTCTTCGACCACAGACACGTAGAAGTTGAACACGGCCACGATTAGCAGGCCGATAGCGAAGGTGCACAACAGTGCTTGGACGTGCGGTTCTAATCCATGAAAGTCCGGACTGTCGGCTTGGAAGGCCAAGTAAGGCCCGACCAGAAGAAATACGGTAACAATATATGACAGCCAAGTGAAGAACGCGGCCTTGACCGCAGACTCCGCTTTCTTCTCCGCGCGTGAGGACAGGTACTCCGACGCTCCCATGCTGAACGCCGCAGCGATGCCGGTGACCAGCCCTGCGAGCGCGACCAACTGCAGACTTTGCAAAGCGAAAGTGAGGCCGGCGAGCGCCCCTGTGAGCTCGACCAGCGCGTCGGACATCCCAAGCACCACGCTTCCCGAGTAGCGCAGACGCTCCTCATCCAGCATACCGATCATGTTCTGCTCGTGAGCCTCCTCCTCCTCTGCGATCTCGTAGAGGCCCAGCTCGCGGTACTCGGCAGCAGCATCCTGCTCGGTCGCCTCCATCATCTTGACTGAGAAGGTGAATCCGAACAACTTCGCCAGTATGACCTGCCGTCGTACCTTGCTTGCATTAGCCTTGACCTGCTCCCCAGTCATCTTGGCGATAACTGCCTCATGCCTCTCCTCTTCGAGTGCTATCCCATTGAGGATGGACTGGTTTACAGGGTCAGACTGCATCTTGGCGAGCCTTCGGTACACCTCTGCCTCGGTAGCCTCCATGCGTTGCAGGCTGAGCAGTTTCGCTCGCGTACTGTCGTCCACATCAGACCCTGTGGCCCCAATCTCTTGAATCTGACCAAACACTACCTGAGCCCAACGAGAATTAGATTCCTTGAATTAGTCAAGAGATACCCCTGATTCAACAGTCAGGAGGCTGCTATCGATGAGTGAAGGCGAATTCACTGCCGAAATCAAGATTGGATCGCCTGTCAAACCCCTCTCCGCCGCCGCCTTCACAGTAGTTGTAGTTGCCATCCTAGTATCCGCTGGCCTCTCAGGCCTTTTTAGCTTCGAGAATGGCTCAGAAGAAGCCCCTGAGTACGAGCACTGGCTCCCAGATGTCGAGGACCGCTCAAACAGGTTCTATCAGGACGACGATGTGTTCAGCCGAGTCTCATGGAACGGCTCGTTCGGTATCGACGCAGTCCGATCGATATACGTCCCCGTTCCCGCGATAGCCGCAAGTGATGGCGGTGCTGGGGTCACCGGTGGCGCTGAAGTCCACATGGGTCTGTGGCTTCCTGTGATCGAAGGGTGCGACATGGACGCGGCAGAGGTGCCTGAGGAGTGCCAGGTCCCTGTTATCGCCGAGATCGGGCCGTACTACGACGACGGGGACGTCGATGCCTTGACCCCAGCGGACAGACTTGGTCGGTTCCTGATCGAGAACTTCGTGCCGCATGGCTTCGGCGTTGCTCAGGTGTCGGTGTTCGGCACCGGAGAGTCGAATCACTGCATGGATCTCATGGGGCTCGACGAGCAAGAGGGGATTCACGCTGCTGTGGAGTACCTAGGAGAGGCACCGTTCTCGAACGGCAATGTCGGTGCGATCGGGAAATCGTACGACGGCTCCACACCGTGGGAAGCGGCTGCAATGGGCTCGGATCACCTGAAGACCATCGTGCCGATGTCCGGTCTCATCGGTGTCCATGACTTGATGTGGCGTAACGGCAGCATGGAGGCGCGCGGTGCCATCATGCACAATGGTGTCTACGGCAGCTTCGGGCTGGACGGCGACCTGGAGGACACCCAGAACGCCTGCGAGGGATACTTCGAGGGATACTATGCAGGAGTCGGGGCCTATCTGACCGGAGACAATCTCGCTTGGACTGGCAGCGACTACTGGGTGGAGCGCCACTTCCTGACTAGGGCTCTGCAGAACTACAACGGCTCGGTATACATCATCCACGGTCTACAGGATTGGAACGTCGACCCTCACATGGCTTTCCCTGTGCATAACACCCTCTTGGAAGCCGACTTTGAGGTCAAGGGGCTCTACGGGCAGTGGGGTCATGACTACCCTGATCGCAGGACCGGTCATGAGGGCCTGAGTAGCGGCCGGGGCGCTGAGGCATTTCCCTACACCCTGCGTTGGGACTGGGCCGATGATATGCTAGAGTGGTTCAATTTCTATCTCAAGGACAAGGGACCTCAGCCGAGGCTGGTTGCCGAGGTCCAAGACAACATAGGGGGATGGAGAGTCGAACCCAGTTATCCCCCCGCAGACCAAGAATGGCTCAATCTCGACATGGATGCCTGTTCTGTGATAGGCGGAGGCAATACGATTACCCCCACCTCTAACCTAGTGATCGAGTGTCCAGAGTTCGATAACGAGACCAGAATAGTCGGAAACCCGACCTTCCACGTGGAGGCGACGATATCTCTTTTCGCAACCAGCGGCCATCTCTTCGTGGAGATGGTCCAAGCAAGCAGCGGCATGCATCTAGGACATGCCGTCATGGACCTGAGATTCCATGCCGGAGGCGGCGACGGTGAGGTCATGACTCCTGGGGAGACGGTGATTGCGAAGATGGAGTTCTTTGGAATGGACGTAATCATCCCCCAGGGGGATGGAATCCATCTGATAATCACCCAGACGGGTGAGGACTATGTCCCCAGTCCCGTATCGATGATGCCTGTGACCCTCAGCCTCGGTCCTTCGAGCATCTTGAGCTTGTCCACAGTCGTCCGCGACTGCGAGGACCTCTTCCTACCGCCGATGCAAGAAGCATATCCTCAGTGCTCCATCGAAGAGTAAGAATGCACTGCTCAGAGCCCCGAACGCTTGATGCGCAAAAGGAGGCTCCGACGAACCCATGGCACGGAGCGATGCCCGCGTCAACGTCCCAGTAGCGGACCGCATCATGCTCCATCTGTGGGAGCAGGACCACCAAGCGGACCACTATCTCGTCACCCAAGAGATGACCCGGCCCGGTATAGCCGAGATATGCGCCCTGCATCCACCAAACGTATCCCGTTCGATGCGCGAGTTGATGTTCAATGGTTGGGTCACTGAGCATACTCGCACTGTGCGTGGGGACGAGCGCCGTCAGAAGACATGGCAGCTTACAGAGGAGGGACGCACAGAGGCACGTGAGCGGATCGCGGATTTACGCTCGACCCAGATTCTCCTGCGCAGCAGAGATGGCAAATTGCTTGAAGTTCGAGCCGACGAGGCTGCAGCGCGGTTGCAGACCGGGCTGACGCTACTTCAGGTCCTGATGCACTCCCAACACGAGGGCGTGCTGAATTTCGGCGACATTCGCTTTGGGGCCATAGTCAAACCCGACGACACATCCACCCCAGGCTCACTTTCGATGCTGACGGGTGCACACTCCACCTATCACACGCGCCCGCCCGAGACCCGCACGGTGCACGGCAGATCAGCGGAGAAGCAGGTGCTGGATGACTGGCATACCTCGGACACGCCGATGCTCGTGCTTTCCGGCATTGCCGGCTGCGGCAAGACCACACTGGCCTCTTACTGGCTTGACGGTTTGTTGGCCGACAAGCCTGAACTTGCGGTGATGTACTACCCGTGCCAGCCTTGGGACTCTCCACTGGGAATCGCCACGAGCCTGCTGCACAGGCTAGGCATAGGCCCCGACGACGATTCAGAGGACCCTTACAGCATCCTCGAATCACTCCCGCTCAAGCCCGGCGCCCACCTCGACTTGGATCTGTATCGCCGGCGACTGATAGCTCATCTACTCGATGAGGAGGGACGCTGCGCTGAGACCCCAGAAGAGATTCTGGTGATACTCGACGATGTTCATAACATCGGCTCCGACGGCGCGCATCTGTTCGGAGCGATGCTACAGGTCGCAGAGGCTTCTCCGATGCGACTGCTACTAGTCTCTAGGACCAACCTCGCTTTCTATGATAGGCGTGATGTGCACACACGTGGGCGCGTGGCCGAACTCCCTCTCTCCGGCCTATCTCTTGAGGAAGTATCAGCGTGGATTGACTCGCTAGACCTGCCGAGCGAAGCGCCAGCAGAGGAGATCCACCGTGCTACCGGTGGGCACCCACTGGCCGTCGAGCTGCTGGAACTGTACGGACAAACCCTGCACGAGGACTGGCTACGCTTCCTCGACGAGGAGATCCTCGATGTGTTGCCAGAGGACCGCCGGGAGATGCTCGCACTTCTCGCAGTGGCGGAGCGTCCCGTGCCGTGGCCCGTCTTGGCGGCCGCTGCGAAAACCGACGGACCGCCACCCGCGGACCTGCTCGAGCGCGGCCTGATGCTAGAACTCGCGGATGGCATGTGGCTGCACGAGGCTCTACGTGCCCGACTGTTGAGGGAGGTCGGAGAGCCGCACGACGAGAGAGCCCGGAGGCTGCGCGAGGCAGCCAACTAGGCCATGTGTCGATCGAGCCAGTCGTCCATGCCAGGCTTCGGCAGGGCCCCAGTCATCTGATCTACGACCTCGCCGTTATGGAACAATATGAGGTTCGGTATCCCCCTGACACCGTACTTCCCAGGTGAGAGTTGATTCACATCGGTGTTGACTTTGGCGATAGTCAGTTCGCGCTCACCGGCAATCTGCTCAAGCACCGGCGCAATCATCTTGCACGGGCCACACCAAGGTGCCCAGAAGTCTACCAGAACCCACTCGTCACTGCTCGTCACCACATCAAAATCGGCATCATTCGCTGTCACTACTTTGCCCATCAACCCACCAGTGTCTCCCTCGCCGCATCCACATCCTATCAATTTGTGTCTTGAGCAGACACACAATCCCCGCCCGAGGGATTGAGAACCGAAAGCCACCCCCGACGGTTCGTGGAAGTCACGCCAAGCATCCTCACAGCCGACTTTTCGAGGCTCGGCGAGACGCTGGAGGAAGCGATCGCCGCGGGCATAGACTGGATTCACATGGATGTCATGGACGGCAACTGGGTCGTCAATCGGACAATCACGTTCGGCCCTGCTCTGATACGTTCTGTACGCGAACGACTTGGCCCTGAGGTCACCATTGACTGCCATCTGATGATCACAAACGCTGAGGAGACATGGGAGCAGTACGCCGATGCTGGTGCCGACATGGTCATTGCCCACATCGAGGCAGTCGACGACTTCCCCTCGCTAATCAAAGCACTTCACGGCGCCAACGTTCAAGCCGGCTGTGTACTCAACCCAGCCACGCCTGTCGACTCCGTGATGAACCTTCTTTCCGAACTCGACCTCGTGCTCGTGATGTCTGTGGTCCCGGGCAAAGGGGGACAGTCGTTCATGCCCGAGGTAGAGGCCAAGGTCCGTGCGTTCCGGTCGGCCATCGATGCGCAGGTCGCAGCCGGCGGCCGCGTAACCAAACTGATGATTGACGGCGGCATCAAGGATCACAACGCCGCGATGGTGGCAGAATGGGGCATCGACATCGCTGTCGTGGGCTCAGGGCTAATCAACGAAAGAGCCACCATCGCCGAGAATCTGGGCGCGATTAACGCTGCTCTAGGGAAGTAGACTTCCCGACGAGCATTCAAAACACCCTGCCCGAATGCATACTCGATGGTCACAGAGCAGTGGATGGTCGAAGAGATACTCAAGGTCGTACCCGACGCAGAAGTGGAGGCTTCCGACCTTCACGGCAGCGGCGACCACTTCCATGTCAGGGTCATCTCTTCCTCCTACGAGGGGATGCGGCCCCTACAGCGACAGCGGCCGATACTGAACCACTTCAAACCCCACATCGCGCAGAACATCGTGCATGCACTGGACCTGAAGTGCATGACGCCCGAGCAAGCGGGAGAGAGCGGGGACACCGCATTCGACCCGCATGGTGAAGAAGTGGAGTTCTTTGGGGTGCACATCCGTAGGTCGGACAAGGAGTGATGATATGGCAGAATTCAACTGGACACCAGAGGAATTGCAAGAGATAGTCGACAACAACAGGCTGGTCCTCTTCATGAAAGGAACGCCGGAACAGCCGCAGTGTGGATTCTCAAACCGTGCAGCATCGGTGCTACAGCAACTCGGACAACCATTCGTCAGCGTCAACATACTCTCCGATCACCGAGCTATTCCCTCGGTCTGTGCTTGGTCTGACTTCCCGACGATGCCTCAGGTATTCGTCCACGGCGAGTTGATTGGCGGCTCCGACATAGCCCTCGAGATGTATGAGAGTGGAGAACTCCAGCAGATGATCGCTGATGGCGACTCCGAGTAGGGGGTCCGCTATGACGGCCAATTTGGACCGTCGAACGATGTTGGTCGCCCTAGCCGGAGCAGTGGCTATCTCGTTCTCCCCCGTGTTCTACATCTACTCGGACACCAATCCCTCTACTGGTGCGTTCTTCCGGATGTTGTACGCGCTCCCGGCACTTGCATTGCTAGCTTTTCTCGTCCGCAAGGCCGACACTCGCTCCTCGCGTACACGATGGACAGCCTTCGGCGCTGGACTGATACTCGCTCCCGATATGCTGTCCTATCATAGTTCGATGATTTTCATCGGCATCGGCATCGCCACGCTAATCGGCAACTCACAGGTTATCATAGTGACTCTGGCATCTTGGAAGTTGTTTGGAGAGAAGCCGAACCCAGCCATTCTGCTGTCTCTACCTGTGGTCATCATCGGATTGGCGCTGATTTCTGGCATCGCCGATCCAGAGCCATACGGCGAAGACCCCGTCAAAGGTGTCGTATTCGGTATGATGGCTGCGTTCTTCTACTCCTCATTCCTAATCCTGTTCCGATACTCAAACAGGGAACTAGCACCATCATCTTCAGTGCAATTGGACGCTACGGCTGGTGCCGCTCTAGGACTACTTGTTCTCGGCTTACTGCCTCTAAGCAGCATGGCCATAGAACCACTGGAATTACAGCCAACTTGGCCAGGCCACGGTTGGCTCATCGTTCTCGCACTGCTCTGTCAGGTAGCTGGCTGGCTGGCCATTGCCCACGCTCTACCGCGCCTACCAGCAGCACACACTTCCTTCGCCGTCCTGCTACAGCCCGTACTGACGCTCGTTTGGGGTTATGTCATACTGCATCAGGAGGGGCATTCGCAGAACCAAGCCATCGGCATCTTCCTTGTACTGGCCGCTATCATAGCAGTGACACTGTACGGCTCAGCGAGCAGTGCGGAAGCGGACTGATTATTCGGTGGAGTCCGAGGGTGCGACCTTCGCCATATTGACATCGTACTCGATGTAGGAAACGGTCAGCCTGACGTCCTCGCCGTCCTCACAGTCACAGACTGGACCCCAGAGGGTGTAAGTATCCACTGTGAGGTCGATTATCCACTCACCGGTCCCTATTCCTGTGTAGGTGTCCCAGATAGCAAGCGCCTCCTCCTGTGTGCCCTCGAAACCGGTAATATTGGGAAGCTCGAGGTCATACTGGTACCATATGTGGTCCCATGGCTCGGTTCCATCTGCATCACAGTCAGAACTAGCGGCATCGGTACTGGATAGAGAGTAGAGATTCGTCTTGTTTACATCGGTGGTAAACACCTCCACAGTCACCTCGTCACAGCCTATGATCCCCCCAGGTTGCTCGTCAGCCTCGCGCCAGTAAGCACCTATGTAGACGCTCGAGAGGTTGTTCGGCAGTGAAACGACCACAGGGACTCTCTCAGTGGCATCATCATCGATGAAGTAATTCTTGACATCAGTCCAGTTCTTCTCCTCGAGCGTGAACTCCCAAATGTGCACCTCTGGTTCAACCGCTTTGTCCGGTTGGATCATGTCCAGTAGCATTGGGACGGCGAACGCCACCGCAGCCACTAGGATAGCGACAGCGAAAACAGCGCCCAAGGCTAAGCGGTTCCTCACAACAGCCCCTATTATCGAGCGGCCTAGTTCGGAGGCATCGAAGCCCGCTTCATCCTCCTCCTCTTCCTCAAACTCCAGCAGACGTTCGTACAGTTCCTGCTTGTTCCCACCGTTCGAGATGCCGAGTTCCTTGAGTTCGGCCTTGAGTTCGGCCACTGTCCACTCATCTATGGGTTCCACGCTCCGAGATGGTGGTAGCACGAATGGAACTTTTGCCGTTCAGGTATGCGTAGTTTGGACTTGCATAGCCTCGCAGCCACCCGATTCAGGTGTACAGGGCGAGAGATAAAAGCGAGGGGATGGGATGCACTCAGCGAGAACCTTTCGGCCCCGTACGGACGTTCCATGGAGCCGACGCTAGATAATCGTTGTGAGATTTTATCGTAACAGGGGCAAAAACGCTGTACTAAGAGCCTATCATAGAACTGTTAGAACCTCTGGACCACCTTCGGTAACGTGTACAGTGTGCTCGAATTGACCAACGTCTCCGCCATCGGCATCACGCAGCGCCGCGTAGACCTCGATGAATCTGATCGAAGTCAGTTTCTTGACCAGTGCATCCCATTTCGCGCGCAACGACTCTTCGTCTTCGTCGGGGAATGGTTTCTCCAGCAGTGAATAAGCCCAACGCTCGGCGAACGGGAGCGTGTTATACCTCTCTTCGATGTAACGGGCCATAGTCGCGCCGAGAGGCTTGAGTTTTCCCTTAGCCAACGCCTTTCGGATCTTGACATCCCCCGTGACCCTCAGAATGTTCGAGGAGCCGGCAGGAGGGACATTCTCCACCATGCCTGACTTCCCAGTGGTGTTGAAAGGTTCGATTGCGTAGATGCAGCCCACCTCAACAGCTCCCTTGAAACTGGGGTTTTTCGCACCACATGCATACGACGGAATCGAAGTTCCAGCGTGCAGGTCCCACCGCTCGAGCTGGTGTCCGCAGAGGTTGCGTATCGGCTCAAAGCCCGCATCCTTCGCAACCTGCTCTGCCGCTGCCCCAATTTCATGCCACGGAGTCCCGGGATGCATCTTCTCGATGGCAGCATCACGAGCCTCCTCAGCGGCGCGGATCTGTTCGGTGTAATTGTTACCGCCACCTACTTCCACCGTCAGCGCATTGTCAGATATTGCGCCCTTGATATGGACCCCGACATCGAGTTTCACGAGATCCCCCTTCTGGAAGATCATCTCACCCTCAAATCCCTCTGGTGGCTTGAGTTCGGTGTTGGTGGTGTAGTGCGCAGCCATCTCATTCACCGAGATAGTAACGGGGAATGCAGCGTTCCCACCATGTCGCCTGATGAAACGCTCCGCGGAGTCAATGACCTCACTCCAGGATTTGCCTGCTGTAATCTCGCCCTTGATTCCCTCTATGGTTCTTCGAGCAACGTGGCCGGCATCCCGCCACTGCTTCAAATCCGCCTCCTCAACCATATGAGAATCTCCTCTTTGCTAACTACTCCCTCTCTCAATACCTCGGTATCGTTCAACTCGGTTGAACCATAGACTGAATACCACGCTATCAATGTACTGGGCATCCCTCCGGGGCAGATTCCAGATATACTGCCTATACCTTCACCGCTGGAGGACAGCAGGTGTGCGGCTTTGTCACAGTCTGAAACCGGGGCCTCACCGCTCTTGTTGGCACTGGTCGCCGTGAGCGGGCCCGTGATGGCAAGCAACTCCTTGGCCACTGGGTGAGCGACGACTCGAATCGCCACGTTGTCCCCCCCTAGTCGAGTGTCCAGAGTCTTGTGGGCTGGAAGAACCACGGTCAGGGAACCTTCCGGGAAGTCTGCGAGAATGCTATGCACGCCGGGGGGCACCTCTACCAACGCGGCGGCCTGCTCCAGACTAGTGACGCCAATGCTGACGGGCATGTCCGCAGGCCGCTGCTTCAACTCGTACAGCATGTCGAGGGCAGCCGGCTCAGGCAAGCACCCGAGCGCCGGTTGGGTCGTCGTTGGATAGACGACGCATTTGCCTGAAAGCGCGTACTCCACTGCATCCTGCATTTCAACACCTACCTGATGTGACGCCTACTCGCTGGTGGTAGCGAGTCTGTATGCGCCACGATGGAACCCACATGCAGATCGATGTTGGATTGGTGCGTATGTCGCTGTGAGATTCTTGCTAGGTCGTAGGCGCCAAGGACCAAGTTTAGGACCGGCAGGAGGTAGAGCAACTTGCGCAACGCCCTCTGATCCCACATCCGACTGGTCATCCCAGAACCGTCCTCGGCAATCACGGCGATGCCGAACATGCGTTGCCCTAGTGAGCGTGAGAAGCTCAGTCCGGTAAACCTCCAATACAGCCAGTGTGCGATTAGCACAACTGAGGCATGGGCGAGGGCGTAGTGGAAATCAACAGAAGTCCACAGGGTGACATTCCAAGCGTTGATGATTTGCGATTTGGTCAGAACCATAAGAATGGTCGTCACTATCACGACATCCACCGTGAAGGCGGCGGTCCTCCTAACCCCGGAAGCCAGTATCGCACCTTCCGGTAGCGGCCAGTGTCCACCATCCTCTGCAGATACGATTTGCTTGGCTAGGGTGCCGCCACTGAGATTCAACTGGATTGGCGAGTCGTGGTCGGCCATGCGCATCCTCTCAGGCCATTCCGAGCAAGTGCCAAGCCTCAAGTTTACGACTCCGCACATGCTCAAGCCACGCCGACCAGTCTTCGTCGCAGCGTAGCGTTTCCGGATCTCCAATCACAATCAGTCCACGCTTGGCGCGGGTTAGCGCTACGTTGAGCCGCCTAGAGTCCGCGAGGAAGCCGACATTGCCTTCGGTGTTGGAGCGCACGCAGGAGAACAGGATGACCTCTTTCTCGCGTCCCTGGTATCCGTCGACGGTGTGAACCTCCACCCCGTCGTACCGCTCTGGGACACTGTCTCGAATCGCCCTGACCTGACCCGCGTACGGTGTGATTATACCAATATCCTGCTGCTCAAGCTCACCTCCGTCCAGTAGTCCCTCAAGCAGACGCGCGATCCATGTAGCTTCAGCTGGGTTCTCCTTCGACGCTCCGTCCGGTGCCTTGACTTCCCCTCCCTCAACCGGAAGGAAGGCGATGGGCATATCCCAATCGGGCCAGAGCAGTCCTGCTGGTGTCGGCCGATCCTCGGAAGTCACCCCGTCCTCAAGCAGATTATCGTAGAAACGCCCGTTCGGGAATGCCGAAATCGCAGGGTGCATTCGGTACTGTGTCCGCAGGAGTAACGGCTCGATACCCATCTCGACCAGTCGTTCGAACAGTGAGCGATTCAGCCCCCCGTTCTCTGCGCGCTGCGATATCACGGTGGGTGGCAGTTGGCGATGATCCCCGACCAATACAATCTGACGCGCCCCGCGCACCAGAGGGACCAGAGCTGCAGGTTCGGTAGCTTGCGTGGCTTCGTCGATGAGAACGCGGGAGAACCTGCGCCCGTCCAGTAATTCGTGTCCAGAGCCGATACAGGTGCAGCACAGCACTTGGGAACGGTCTAGGATGTCGTCCCGCATCTGCGACTCGATCCGGCGAACTTCCTTCCAACCACGACTCAGTTCGCGGTATGTTAACCCCTTTTCCTTGCCCTTCATACCCTTCACACGGCGACCGAGTTTCTCGTTCGACTCCAACCAGTGGTCGAGATCGCGGCGCAGAGAATGCTCTTCCATCTGGGCATCCATCGTCGCATCTCTGAGACTTTCCCGGACTTTTACGGGCTGTCCAAGCCGTACTGCCCGGATGCCAAGAGAGAGCAGCCCTTCGAGCAGGTTGTCAACGGCAACGTTGGAGTCAGCCACTGCGAGGATGGTTCCAAGGTCCTGCTTTGCCCAAGCCTCGAGAATGCGCACGCCGGTATGGGTCTTCCCAGTTCCCGGTGGGCCTTGGATCAGAGTGAGACGCCGCTCCAGAGCGGCTAGAGCAGCCTCTCTCTGGGCCTTGTTGAGATCTGATGCCAGAGAAGTGGGTCTGGAGCGCGCTACCTTCAGTTCGGGGATCAGTGAGGCGGTGCCCACGGGGTCATGGACCAAGCCGAGCAGTAGGTCGCGCAAAGGGACTCCCCCCTCTTCCTCAAAGATCGAGTTCAGAGCATCCCGCATCCTATCGTGCGCCACCTTGTTGGCGCCCCTATCCATCCTCCAGGTGTCTTTGCGCAGGTCGGTAGGCACCTCAGGCAGGACGATGCGGATGAAGAAGCGCGTCCGGTTGCTTACTATCGCCTCTATTGGTTTCTCAGACAGCGGATTGTGGCGACTGAGCATCACGATATCACCCTGTCTGAAACGATGCATACCGAAGGCCTGGCGATCGCGTCTCAGCAGCTTGACTATACGTTGCCCGAACAGCCAGCCGTCAGTTTTTGCGACTAAGTTGAACAGCGCGATCCCATTTGCTGCGAGCCTACCATCAGGCCATTCGCGAAGCCGCTTCTCCGTCGTTTCCAGCTCATCTTCCAACTCCCACCTAATCAGATTTAGGTAGGCCTCGTGATGGTCCTGACTGCGATTGAAGCGTGCCGGCAACTCTTCAGGGTCGTCTGCCACGCACAGCGACGAGCGCGCCGACACATCACGATTACCGTCTGGCGGCGGCAACGACCATAGGCGGGTGAAGATTATACGGAGACTTTCGACGAGGTTGAATATCTAGGAGGGAGCATGGGGTGTTCGACCGATTCAAGTCTTGGCGGAAGCAAGAGGAGACCGGTATCGAATGTCCGTTATGCCAGCAGAGGAACCCCGAGGATGCCGAGTCCTGTTCTCGGTGCTCCTACCAATTGAAGATCGGCTCACACCAGCAGAAAGCGACGGTTGACGAGAAGGCCGCAACCGACCTCTTCGACGAACTTCTTGAAGAAATGGAGGATGATGACAGTAACGAGGTCATTGATTGGTCGAAAGCCTCTTTCACAATGGACGATATGACGATCGATGTCAAGCAGTATGGCAAGGACGACTCTGTGAAGACCAAGCAGAAACCCTCCTTCGCGATGACCGTCGACCTCCCAGAGCCGTCGGTTGAGGAAGAAGAGGAGTACGAACTCCAACCCGCAGACGCTCCTGATTTCGTCACCAAGTTTGAGGTCCCAGAGAGCGAACCAGAGCAGTTGGAGGCGATTCCGACACAGCAGATCGAACTCGTGCAGCCCACCGCCGAAGCACCCGAAAATGTTGAAGTCATCTCGGCTAGTGAGATACCGGACACGAACGGCGAGTTCGAGAAGGCTCATGAGCCCGAATCAACTCCGGAACCGGAAACCGATGCCGAGGAGGAACCCGATCCCCCACTCTCCAATCAGACAGTAGAAACTCTGAAGCAAATGGCCAGCGAGCGCGGACTCTCTGGTTACTCCAAACTCAAGAAGGCCGAGTTGATTACTCTGCTCGAGACCGAACCGGAACCGCAATCAGAGGATGAGATGCGAACTGAGGAAGGCGAATCGAAGGCCGAGATAGATCTACCGCCACCGCCGACCGACCTGCCACCCCCGTTGATGCCCCCGGTCCCTCCAACACCCCCAACAGTCGACGAGGATCAGGAGCCCATGCCCATCCCCCCGCCCCCGGTAATCCCACCTGTTAGTGCCAAGGCCCCTGAGCCCAACAGCTACTGGCCGTGGGCACAGCAGGACAAATGGGCCGACCGCAAGGTGGCACTTCAGGTGAAGGCGGCGATGGAGGCGGCCCGCGCCAAAGACATCGCTCAGGCCACCGTCATCATCGACGAAGTCGGCCCCCATCTCGGTGCCCGACCCAAATTGGTTTACCCCGTCGGCGCCCTTCTACAGAGGATAGGCCGCTCGAAGGCGGTGGATGATCTGCTAAAATCGGCACAGAAAGAATTGCCTGATGATCAGAATGTAGCAACGGCGAAGGCGAAGTTGCGACCCTGATAGCTTCCGTAGCCCTGATGCGATAGGACCGCCGCCGGAACTCTGTGCTGAGGCGCGCGACTACCACTATCAGGGTCGATGACAGACTTGTTCTGAGACCTGCGACGAGCGAGTATGGCTCTGAGTTGATGGAAGCCTTCGAGGAGACTTGGCCCGAGGTCAGCAGGGCGATGCCATGGATTAACCCAGATCAGCCGTTCGACATACAGATAGAAGACTTCCTCGAAGAGACAGAGCGAATGGGCCGGACCGGGATGCTGCATCACTGGGTGATGGTCCGGCCTTGGGACAGAGCGCTACTTGGACTGGTTGGATTCGACCGCGTGACACGCTCTGGAAAGGCATTCTGGAATCTGGGTTACTGGGTACGCAGTTCAGAGCAGCAACATGGCGTTGCGCGCAAGGCCATCGATGCCACATTGGCTTGGCTTGGTGAGGTAGAGGAGTACTGTGTAGAACTCAAAGTCGACCCCCACAACCATGCCGGTCGAAGCACGGTGATGCGCACGGTCCGAGATTGGGAGGGTGAGCGCTGTATTGACGGGGATTCGGCAATCACCGTTGCAGGAGTTCGAACTCACCACGAATGCCACACCATTGTCATAGGCCCGGACAGAGGGCCGTCGAAGAACAGCTAGCCTAGCTAATCACATCATTCGGGAGATGATGCGCTCGGTCTCTTCACTGCTGAGGCCGAGCTCGCGGAAGGCCAGAGGACCTCCCTCGTCGAGTACCGGTTCCTGTTCTCCCAGGGTGAGCCGAGCATTGGTCTTGAAGAAGAGGCCGGTGTGGATTACATCCCCCCAAAGCATCGCCTTCTCGATGCCAGCCTTCCAATCGCTCGTATCATGCTCGATATCCTCCAACGGCTGCACCCGCGGCCGGAAGAATTGGTAGGTGTTGACCTTGTTGAACGTCACACATGGGCTGAACACGTCGAGTAGGGCGAATCCCTCGTGCTGGATGCCCTCGACAATCAATCGAGTCAGTTGCTTGATGTTGCCAGTGTAGCCTCGCGCGACCCACGTCGCTCCCGCCGTGATCGCACTAGCGATTGGGTTGATTGGTAATTCGACGCTGCCGAACGGGGTACTCTTGGTCTTCATGCCGACCTCGCTGGTGGGCGAGATCTGGCCAGTCGTTAGCCCGTAAATCTGATTGTTCATCACGATGTACAGGATGTCGAGGTTGCGCCGGCTGGTATGGGTGAAGTGATTCCCTCCGATGCCGTAGCCGTCCCCATCCCCTCCGGTCACTATGACATTCATCTCGTGGTTCGCTAGCTTCGCCCCGCTCGCATGCGGGAGCGCTCGCCCGTGCAGCGTGTGCATCCCGTACGAGTTGAAGAATCCGGGGAAGTTCGACGAGCATCCGATGCCGCTGATGGTGAGAATCTGATGTGGCTGCAGACCGAGTTCCGAAACCGCTCGCTGTAGACCGCTCAGCACGCCGAAGTCGCCGCAGCCGGGGCACCAATCAGGGTCCACCTTGCCCTTGAAGTCCTTGGGTTTCAGGCTGATTTGCACATTATCGCTCATTCACTCACTCCTCAGACTATGATCTCCTCATACGGCACCGACAACGCCTCTCCACCCGCCAGTTGTTCTTGAACGGCGGCCGTGATGTGATGAGGCTTGAACGGCTCACCATCGTACTTGCGGATGTGCCCATCCACTGTGAAACCGGTCTCGCTGCGCAGGTAGCGATGGAAGAGCCCAGTGTAGTTGTTCTCGACCATGATGGTGCGCTTGCAGGATGAAAGCAGTTCGTTCGCCTCATCAGCGTGGAACGGGACCAGCCACTTGAAGTGCAGATGGTTGGCGACCACACCGGCCGCTTCCAGTTGTTCAATGGCCTCTTGGATGACACCGGCGGTAGAGCCCCAGCCAACGAGGGTCACCTCAGCATCAGTGGGTCCGATGATTGCCGGAGGAGCCAGTTCAGCCAGCAGACCATCCATCTTACTCTGTCTCTTCTCCACCATTGCTCGGCGCTTGTGTGGGTGGGTGAACTCATCGCTGATGAGCACGCCGTCGGGCATGTGTTCGTCGGTGGCTACGACATGCTCGTAGCCGGGGATTCCTGGGAGGGCACGGGGTGAGATGCCGCTGTCGGTGAACTTGTAACGCTCGTAGTTCCCAGCCTCCTCTCCAGCTTCGGTGATGAGCTCCCCTCGGTCGATGACCGGATGCATGTCGAGCAGTTTCGGGTCGATGGTCGAAGTCTCGTCGGATATCAGCAGGTCGGAGACGATGATTGCCGGCAACTGATATTTGTCGGCGAGGTTGAACACCTCGGGAATAGTCTGGAAGGCATCGAGAGGATTGCTTGGTGCGAGGATGAGTTTCGGGAAGTCGCCCTGACTGGCGCCGAGCACCTGCCACAGATCGCCCTGCTCGGTCTTCGTGGGCACCCCGGTGGAGGGGCCGGCACGCTGCACGTTGACGACGACGATGGGCACCTCCATCATGGCGGCTGCACCCACTCCTTCGGTCATCAACGCGAATCCACCACCTGAGGTGGCGCACATCGAACGGCAGCCGGCGTGGGCCGCCCCCACAGTCATGCAGATGACGCTAATCTCGTCTTCGACCTGACGCACCATGATACCGAGTTCGCGGGCGTTGGCCGCCATCCAGTGCAGGATACCGGTCGAGGGGCTCATCGGATAGGCGCAGTAGAACTTGACACCGGCACTGGCCGAGGCCATGGCGAAGGCCTGATTGCCCGCCCATACGGCGAGAGGAGCGCTTGGCTGCGGCGCCTGCTGTGCTGCAGGCTGGAAGTTGGCTGCCGAGTGTTCGTACGCCGCCTTTGCCACGCGCACGTTCTCCGCCACCAGTTCCTCGCCCTTGGCCGAGAACTGGAAGTCGAGTACGTCTTCAAGGGCTGAGAACTCGATTCCGAGGAGCTGGCATGCGACAGCAATCGACACCGTGTTCTGCATCAGTTTGTTGGCACCCTTTCCAGCAAGTTCGCCAACAGCCATCGGGCAGAGCTGAACTCCTTCTGCCGACTCTCCAGGTTCGATTGTGTCGCTGTTGAATATGACTGAGGTACCAGGGCCGAGGTGCTCGAGGTGTCGGTCCATCGTGTCCTGATTGAGGCAGATTATCAGGTCGATGACATCGCCGTGGGTGCGGATCTCGCGGTCGCTGCAACGGACGGTGAGGAAGGAGTGGCCGCCGCGGATGATGGATTGGTAGGCGTTGTAGGCGTACATGTGGATGCCCCGGCGAGCAAACAGGCGGGCGAGGATGTTCCCAGGAGTCGCGATTCCCTGTCCAGCCGCGCCGCCGATGCTGATTACGTAATCGAAAGAACCCACATTACTCACCCATCAAGCGCCTGTTCACGTTGCTGTGACCCCTACCCTGTAGGGGTTCGGCCGACAGGACCGGCTATAATATCGGTTCCTACTTCCTCTCCTGCGCCCGCGAATAAGATGTGTGAGCGAATAGGCTCACTTCTTCTCGCCTCCTTCCTCCCACCAGTCACCACCTTTCTCTGACTTCTGGGAATCATCCTCTGATGAGGAGGCACTCGCTTCTTCTTCGTCTGTATCCTCATCCATGTCCTGCCCTGCAGCAGCCCACTCTTCTTCGGATACGTACCCGTCCTCATCTGTATCCAAGACGACCGCTTTACCGAGAAGCTTCCTCCTACGTGCCGTGGCGACTACGAACAAGAGAACAAAGCCCAAAGCGAATACGAATAAACAACCTTCAGCCCCCGAACGCGACATCCCCATGAACACTAGCACTTCTATGCCTATTTCCCATAGCATACTCAATATAATCCAGAAACATATTTCGAAGATGATTTCGAAGCAGAAGTCCTCGGCCATGCTCAAACCCTCTCATACGACCCTCAATCTCAGAGGGGGCATAAACAGTGTCCCGGCACGGCCTCATTCGCCGATGTCGTCGTCGAAACTCTGCCACGGCAGTCGCTCGAACGCCTCAAGCGCCGGCGAGTTCAATGAGAAGTTGTGCGCCAGCGCCTGCTCGAGGCTCACCCAGTCGGGCGTCGAGCCGTCTATCCATTCGTAGCGGTGCCCTGGGATCAGCCTCCAGTTACTAGGCAATTCCTTGAGTAGCTCGCGCGCGTATAGAACGCTCCTCCACTGCGCACCCGGGTCGCTGCCGGGCAGGTCGACGCGCCCGGAGTGCGCTGTGAACAGCAAGTCTCCGGCGTGGTAGACTCCGTGCCCGTGGAAGGTGACGTGGCCGGGCGCGTGGCCGGGCGAGTGTATGACCCCGAGCCTGATTGATCCGGCGGACCATTCCACAGTGGTGTCCGGCTCGCTGTCCCAGGTGCGGGTGAAATCTACCTTCTTGAAGACGACATGGCCAAGCAGGCTCGGCACCCGTGCCTCCTCGTGCCCCCAGACTTCGACATCCGGGACCAGTTTGAGCATCATCGAGTATCCGGCGGTGTGATCGCGATGTGTGTGAGTGTAGAGCAGATGTGTGGGTGAGAGCCCCTCTTCAGCAAGAGCCGCGACCCAGCGCTTGGAGTCGAACGGGTCGACGATAGCGACTATCCCAGCAGCCCTGTCGATGAATGCGGTGTTCATGTTCATGTAGTCGCCCATCTGGGTGACCCAGACCTCGACGCCGTCATCTGCGACAGTTACATCGAACTCCCCGTCCGCTAGCATCGCCCAACCCACCGGACCACGCCGCATAGGTGTGGCGGCCACTCCCTCTCAGGGCAGGCTTCAAAGCGTGGCCTCCGAGTCGCGGGGCGTGGCACGAAAGCCCGCTTCACATACCCTGCTAGGCGGGCTCGCGCCCGTTCTACTGCTTCTGCGGGGAGCCTGATGGCTCCCTTCGAAGCCCGATGGGAGTGAGGAAATGGCATACGACGCGCAAGAGGTAGAGACCCGCTGGCAGAAGGCTTGGGCGGATGCCCGGGCCTTCGAAGCCGAAATCGACCACTCCAAGCCCAAGTTCTACTGCCTCGAGATGTTCCCCTATCCCTCCGGCAGCATGCACATGGGACACGTCCGCAACTACTCGATCGGCGATGCCATGGCCCGCTTCCACCGCTTGATGGGAAGCAACGTGCTCTACCCGATGGGATACGACTCGTTTGGAATGCCCGCTGAAAACGCGGCCAAGAAAGACGGCGGGCACCCGCACACGGTCACCCATCGCAATATCTCCAGCATCCGCGCCGACCAGGAGCGGATGGGGTACTCGTACGACTGGCGACGATTCTTCGCGACTTCAGACGTTGACTACTATCGCTGGAACCAGCAGATGTTCCTGATGCTCAACGAACAAGGTCTGGTCGAACACAAGATGGCACCGGTCAACTGGTGTGTGGACTGTGACACCGTGCTCGCCAACGAGCAGGTCAAGAACAACCGCTGCTGGCGCTGCGGCCTTGAGGTCGTGCAGAGGGACATGATGCAGTGGTTCCTACACATGACCGAGTACTCCGATGAACTACTCGAAGAACTCGAAAACATCGCCTTCCCCGAGAACGTCAAGGCGATGCAGCGTAACTGGATAGGACGCTCCCATGGCACGCACATCGATTTCCCAATAGTCGGCTCCGAGGCCAGCATCGGAACATTCACCACTAGGCCCGATACCATCTTCGGGGTGACGTTCGTCACACTCTCGCCTGAGCACCCTCTGTGCGAGGAACTGTGCGCGGGAACCGAGTGGGAGGCGGATTGGCGCGAGCTTCGAGACGAGTGCGTGCGCATGTCCGAGTTCGAACGAATCAACATGCTGAAGGAGAAAAAAGGAGTTTTCCTGGGCCGCCACGCGGTCAACCCCCTGAACGGAGAGGAGGTGCCGATATACGCTGGCAACTTCGTTGTCGCCTCCTATGGAACCGGCGCTGTGATGGCCGTGCCGGGCCACGACCAGAGAGACTACGACTTCGCTGAGAGGTACGGCATCGAGATCAGGCGGGTATTGGTCGAGAGGGCAGGCGACGACCCCACATCCCCTCTGAGTGAGGCCTTCGAGGGCTACGGCCCTATGGTGAATTCCGGTCGCGACGGATTCGACGGACTCACTGGCGACGAGGCCAAGGACACAGTCACCGGCGCTCTCCAAGCCACCGGTGCCGGCTACGGGACGATCGAGTACCGACTCAAGGACTGGGGAGTAAGCCGCCAGCGATTTTGGGGCACGCCTATTCCAATGATCCACTGCGAAGCCTGTGGCACCATGCCCGTGCCTGTGGCCGATTTACCCGTCGAGTTACCGCTCGATGTGACATTCAGCGAGGAGCAGGGCGGAAACCCTCTGGCAACTCACGACGCCTTCGTCAACACGTCTTGCCCTTCGTGCGGCAATGCTGCCAAGCGCGAGACCGACACGATGGACACCTTCTACGACTCCTCATGGTACTTCATGCGTTTCTGCGATGCCACCAACGAGAATGCCCCATTCTCACGTGAGGCGGCGGACTACTGGATGAGTGGAGGAGTGGATTTGTACATCGGCGGTATCGAGCATGCCGTGATGCACCTACTCTACGCTCGCTTCTTCACTAAGGCGACTCGCGATGCCGGCATGAACGAGGTCGGCGAGCCGTTTGGTACATTGGTCTGCCAAGGCATGCTCAACGCGCCCGCCCCTTTCTGCGCCAACTGCAATGCCGAGTACCACGTCGATAACTTCGGCGCTGACTGCCCGACCTGCGGCGAGCCATTAGGAACCCGTTCCGCCAAGATGGGCAAGTCTCTGGGCAACACGGTCAGCCCAGGGGACATGATCGGGCGCTACGGCGCTGACACGGTCCGGCTATTCATCCTCTATGGGGCAAACCCTGAAGCTGGCATGGATTGGTCTGATACCGCTTTGGAGGCTAACCACCGGCAGATGTACACAATCATCGATGCCATCGATTCCGCACTCGCCATGGACGAATCACCCGGTCCGATGGATGATTGGTTGCTCGCTAGAATGCGAACCAATCAGCATGCCTGGCGCGAAGCGATGAGCGGTGTCAGCCTGCGTGAGGGGGTGATGGTGAGCCACTTCGAGATGGTCTCGGACTGGAATTGGTACCGTCGTCGGGGAGGCTGTGACCGAGCCACGGCCCGAGCTTTCCTAGGGGGTTGGGTACCCATGCTCGCTCCAGCTACCCCTCACATCGCTGAGGAGTTCTGGCAGAAGATGGGCGGAGAGGGTATGCTGGCCACACTGGTATTGCCCGATATCGATGAATCAGGAGATAAAACCGTCCTCGCGCGCGAGGCATACCTGCGCACCGTCATCCGTACCGCGCGCAACCTACGTGGCCTCGCTGAGCGTCATACAGAGGGAGGAATCAGTAGAGTGGTCTTCCAGACGGCAGCCGCATGGAAGGCCGAACTCGCTCGAGACGCGATCCAACTTCATTTGGAAAACTTCGACTTCAAGACTCAAGGACAGGCGCACGTGCAATCACTCCCTATCTTTGAGAACGAGACATTGCGAGGCGATATATTCCAAATCTGGATGGCTCTGACCACAGGCAGCAAGAAGAAATTAGGTCGCATTCACACTTGGTCGGATGGTGAGAGGACACTGATATCCAGCGGCTTCGACGAAGCAGCCGTCCTCAATGCCAACACTGACTTCCTCGCCACCGAACTCGAAGTCGACTCGGTAGATGCATACCCGGTCGGAGAGGGCGAAGACGTGGCAGGAAAGGCCCGTGTTGCTTTCCCATTGGAACCAGGTATCGCTTTTCTGTAGGTGAGTCGATGATGCAGTCCACCGTGCTCTACGATGATGCCTGCGGCAAGTGCAGCCGCTGGGCGCGTTTCATCGAGCGACACAACCCCCACTCTAATCTGAGGACTCTAGGTCAGCAGACTGAGGATGGCCTTGCGCTGATGGACTCGAGGCCAGATGGTCTGGCGAAGGTGGATTCGGTATTCATCGTCACTGAGAATGGCGACTGGTATGCGAAGAGCGCCGCAGTATGGCGCATAGCACTCAAAATGAGATTTCCATGGTCCCTTGCTGCTGTGATGTGGCTGGTCCCTGGTCCTATCCGAGACCTGTGCTACGACATCTATGCCAGCAGGCGATAACACACTCCGCCGACGCGGTGGGTTCATGGAGCCCCTTTGGCTGGGATTGCTGTTGAGTGAAGAGAAGAGTGGCAAACGGCGGCGCGGGCGCCGCCGACGCCGCCGACGCTCCCGGAGCGGCAACCGCCCTCCCAAGGAGACGAATCCGGCGGCCGAATCTGAAGAGGTCGAGCGTGCGCTCGCCCGCTTCTCAACTAAACCCCGACCGATGGGCATCCCGAAGGAGATTGACCCACCTCCGAAGAGAATCGACCTCCGGTGGCGGTCCAACCCTGTCTCCAAGGACGTACAACAAAAGGCCGGAAAAATCGCATGCATACCAGGGGAGTTCGGCTTCCTTCCCGAGGAAAGGGTCAAGGAGATCGCCTCAAAACTGGACGACCTGTCGATAACCATCGAGCAGGCCCTTTCGCTGCGCAGTGCCCTGAATCAGGAGAAGAGCGTCTACTCACATTCTAGGCTGATGCGGCGAGCGAACGAGCTCAGCCGGCGTTACAACGCCGGAGAGAGCGTCATCGCCTTGTCCAAGCGCTTTGACGCTCCACCTGTCAATACCTTCCGAGCCATCCTTACTGGGAGGGGTTGGACGAAGAACAGGATCAAGGAGACACTGAATAAGAATCCCTCGAGACTGAACAAGCGCGACCGGGAGCAGTTCGAACTCGCAGAGTCAGTAGACAGGGTGAGCTCTGTGAACCAGACAGAGACCCAGAACGCCGCCGAGGTCTTCGAGGTCATCCTGTGCGATTACTTCTCCTCCGTCGGAGTGAGGTTTCGTCGTCAGGAGGATCTTCTGGCAGAGCAGAAGGTGAGTGAGGGCAGAGCCATCATCACACCCGACCTGCTCCTTCTGGACGATGTGAGAATCAACGGTGTCCCTTGTGCGTGGATCGATGCCAAGCACTTCTTCGGTGCCGATCTCAAATTCCCCAAGAAGAAAACCCAGAAACAGGTAGACAGATACGTCGCTGAGTACGGTCAGGGAGCCATAGTGTATCGCCATGGATTCTGTGGCGGACTGAAACTCAAGGGAGCTATTCAACTCGACGCGAGTCCGTTGGACCTTAAGCCTCTGAAAGACTTCCATGAGAATGCTAGAAACGACTCATGAGAGCTTGCCGACTCTGGTAAGAGTAGCTTCCAGACCAGCACGCTTCAACTCTGAAACCAAAGTATTGAACCCCTCTCCATCATCTTCGGGATCAGTCGGCAATATCACTACACTCTCTCCCAGCATGCATAGCAGAGCAGCAGCCTCCACCGCTGTCCCACAGACACTAATCGCTTCGTCGGCGGTAGAGAGCAACTCGAGGCGCGCGGAGTCTGCCAGCAACCCACTGTCCTCAGCGAATGCGCGTGCTGCATCCATCAAACCCATCCAGCGACTCTGATTCCAATCCCCTAGGGAGAGTCGTTCCATCTGCTTGGAACCGGCCTCGCTGATAGAATCCTTCCAATGAGCATCATCGATGTAATTCGAAGTGTGTTTGCCGGCATCCGGGCGCCATGCGAGAACGACCGGGGTGTTGCTGGTCCAGCCTTCGGCTCGCCCGGGACCGTTCTCCAGCAGAGCGCCATGGTAGGGTGAGCCGGCAACGAGTCTGCGTTCGACCCCTCCAGCTGCAAGGGCCGTCACATCGCCGAGACCGGTCGAGCGAGCTCTCTCGACCTGGTGTGCGAGTGAGTAAGAGCGTCTCAGGCTCTCTTCGTGTGGCAGGCCCATGGCTCTCTGGAACGCCATGGCTGCGGCTATGGCTCCCGAGCCGGACATCCCGAAGCCCTGAGAGGTCGGCAGAGCCAATCTCACATTGATCTCCCACGAGACGTCACCGACCTCGGGTACTTCCTCAATCAACATCCTGAGGACTTCTTCATAGAGCATCGAGTCGGCTTGGTCGTCGACGAATCTGACGGAAAGCCTAGATTCACCCTCCTCCCCGTATGCGACTACCTCCACACCGTCCTCGACGCAGAGACCCGCGCCGAGACTACCCTGCTCAATAGGGTCATCAGACTCATCGCTCACCGTGAACAGGAGGGTGATGTGGCCGCCGCACTCTCCACGACCGAGAAGGGCGGTCATGGCGACCCATCCAGTGCTCCAGCCAAGAATCCTCGTTTGGCTCAGAGAACCGCTTCGAAGTCTTCCTTGATATTCCCGAAGCGGCCGGAGAGCTCTTCGATGGCCTTCTCAAAGGCTACTCTAGCGGTCATGGAACCATCCGTCTCGAATGAAAGGATGAACTCGCGCGGGACCTCTTCGAGGGCGACAGCGTCCTTGAACTCTCTACCCTCTTCAGTTCCCTCGCCGACGTGGTGCAGGTCGTCAATCAGTTGTGCGACCTTGTCTATGTCTTCCAGTCGCCCATCACTGCCGAAGTCCTTGGCTGTGATATTCAGACCGAGGTCCCACAGAATCTTCGCTCTCGACTTGATATTGATGACCCCTATGTATCTGGGGGTGAACGCGATGCCGCAGACAGAGGACCACTTTGCATGGTCCCGACCGCGCCCCATCACGGCTGTTGCGTAGAACTCGATCATCTGTCCACGGAACAGTTTGGTGATTGGTATGGAATGATACTTTTCGGGAATGCTCAGGCGTTCCTCTCCGAGAAAACTCATGTCACCGGCGGTGACCATCTTCCCTTCTTCTGATCCGTAGGTCTTGCATGTGAACAGCATCGTACAGAGCGGGCAACCACGGTCCTCGACCACCAACTCTGAGCAGGTGGGGCAACTGTCCTGGAAGTAAAACTCGTCATGTCGGGTCGGTATGGGCAGCATGGCCAGCCTCTGAGCAATCATCTCGTCGGGAATCGGCCCGTCTGTCTCCCATACCTCTCCGTCCATCTCAAAAGTACCCATCTCGAAGCGAACGGTATCTATCGCCATCTTCGGGGTGTCGGAGATCAGCGAGCGACGAATCGAGTTGACGAACGCTCGGTCGGTGTCCGTGAGCAGGATTCTGATTTTCTCATCGTTCTCTTCGATTACCTTCGTCTTCACCATGGTCTCACCTCAAACTCGACGCCCTCTGCGCCCTCCCTTGCCCTTCGTCCCGTCCGTCGCAATCGGAGTCACGTCCTCGATTCGGGTTATTTGCACTCCGGCTCGGGTGAGGGCTCTGATTGCGGCGGTTGCGCCGGGCGCGCTGTGAGAGCGGTTGCCCCCAGCACCGCGATACTTCACGATGACTTGGTTGAATTCCTTCTCTGCGAGCATCTCTGCAATCCTCTCGGCTGCTCTGGTGGCCGCAAACGAGCCGCCAGAGTCACTGCCGCCCTTGGTCACCATGCCACCCGATACTTTGCAGATGGTCTCCGCACCAGTCAGGTCTGTGGCGGTGATCAGCACGTTGTTGTGAGTGGTGAAAATATGTAGGATAGCCTTGCGCGACATCAGTCCTCCTCCTTTGGAATTGTATCCTCGACGCCCGGTAACTCGGCCTCCTTAGATTTGATTTCCTCAATGAACTCCTTGGTCGCTTCGCGAACAGGCTCGACCCCCTCTTCCTCTTCGTCAGAGATCATGGTGAGCCTCAACTCCTCCATGTCCTTGCGAAACTTGTGCTCCGGGTCGGCGTACTTGGAGTTAGAGGAGTATTGAATCAGGTCCTCCTCGTGCTTGAGGACGTGGTAGCCGGGCACGGTCATTCGCTGTTCTCCGATAGAGATGTGGCCGTGCACGATCAGAGACCTAGCAGACCTCATCGTAGGTGCCAGTCCCTTGTTATAGACTACGGACTGCATTCTCCTCCAGAGCATGTGTTCAACTGTGATTTGCAGAACGTCATCGAGTCCAGCACCCTCAGCCAGTAGCCCTTTTCGGCACATTGAAGCTATCATGTCCTCCTTCTCACGGGCGAAGTGATCTTCGGTTGTATCAACCCTACCGATGAGTTTCATCGCCTGGTTCCTGTGGCGGCGGAGGGCTGACTTCTCTCGCCAGATTTCCCTCATTCCGCCGACCTTCTTGAGCCCGAAACGCTCCTTCAAGGCATGCTCCTCTTCGATTCGAGCCTGCTTCCAAGGATGGGTCGGAGTGCGGGTCTTCGGTCTAGCGAACTTAGGGTCTCCCATATTTCACACCTCACTTCTTCTTCTCGACACCGAGTGATGACCCCTTGCGACCATTCGATCTAAGGCGCTGTCCGCGGACCTTGTGTCCGCTCCTGTGTCTCATCCCTCTGTAGGCCTTGATACCGGCCATTCGAGATATATCGTCGTCGCGGGTCATCTTGACCTCCATCGCGACGATGTGAGCATCCTCGTTGGTTCCAAGATCGCGCTGCCGGTTAACGAGCCACCACGGCACGGTGGTGGCGTAGTCGTCAATGGCGCTACGCAGACTGTCCTGCTCTTCCTCGGAGAGATGACCGCCCAAGGTCTTCCCGTTGATACCAGCCAAGCGGCAGATTTGCTGAGAAGTACGCATCCCCACGCCCTTGATGGAAGTCAATCCGATTGCAATAGGCCTCAGGCCGTCGACGTCACTATCGGCCATACGGAGAATGTAGGCGAAGTCATCTCCGAGTTCAGCATCTTCTGGCATTGTACGGTTCCCCCGTGTTCACCGGTTGCCCGGTGGCCCATTGGGCATCTCGGCGACCTACCCTCCCTATTTGAACCGATTGGACGCCCCTACGGGGCGACCGGGAGCGCCGACTACTCCTTGCAGACAACGTACAGTTTGTGACTTCCCGAGCCCCGTTCGAGATCAATATCGACCATGAAACCCCTCTCGCCGTCTATTTCCTTCAACTCCCTGTCCAGTCTTCGCTGTAGCGTTGGGTGGATGTCGGGGTCTAGACTGCAGCGCAGAGTCACCTTGCCGATACCTTTCCTCGCTGCAGAGGCAGCTGTCTGGTCTATGGTGTGGAGTTCGGGCGGCCTGAGCCTGTGCTGCACGATTTCACCGCTCGCCACGACGAATCCATCGACATCCTCCGAGTCGTTGAGCGGGTCAGTGTGAATCAGCAGCGGCCGACGACCGTCGAGCCGCAGCCACGAGTGGCCACCACCCTCTCGCAAGGCCGCCTCCAGCCAAGCTTCCTGTAGGCCGCTGTGAACGAGAGCAGGGTCGACGATGGTTATCCAAGCGCCGAAGGGAGGAGGGGAGCTCATTTGAGCAACCTCAGATTCAGATGGAGTCCCCTCCATCACAGCGAGTACGTTCTTCCTTCCCATCCTGACACACCGATGACTCTTCTTCGATGACAGGGCACCTATCCACAGTGAGAGCCGGTCGACTCTCCCACCTCCTTGGCTCAGCCACTCCCAAGTGCGGCTGACTCCAGGGAAGGTGATGCCGACCATAGCCTCGATCATGCCTTGCTGGTCCTCACCAAGGCGAGGCGACAGGTCGAGCAGCACCGCCGGCCCTCTTGGACCGCTCTGTAGGTGTTCTCCCCACGAACTCAGGACTGGTCCAATAGCAGGTTGCATTTCGTCCACATCGTGGTTCTGCGCATCGAGCGGACGCGCAGGGTCGAGATGCAACATAGCAATCGGGGGATGCGCACGGGTCCCAGCCTCTCGGAGGCTGTTCCAATACTCCGTAATGGCGCCTTCGGCATCAGAGCCATCACCGATGATGACACGGTCCATCGAGCGTTGCAGGTCCCCTTCGTCTGAGTTGATGTGCATGTTCGCAGCGCACAGGACGGCTATGTTGCCGTCTGCCTCGATGCCCAAGGCCGGCCGCTTGAGTTCTCGTGAGTATGCGACCAGTTGTAGACCGGACCCTGCAGCAGCATCAAGAATCACACCGGCAGGTAGGACAGTGGAGTCGATACGCTTAGCTCGGGCCAGTGCCACGTACCATGGAGTTGAGAGCCTGCGCATGTCCTCAGTCATGTGGAAAGCTGGCTCTCCTTGGCGCGCGGACTCAGCCTTGGCGCGCTTCCTAGCCTCCTTCGCGAGTTGCGCGGAGGGGCTCAGAGCAGTGTGCCGACTTGCTTCATCCACGTCATCGCCTCCAAGCACATGGTCAAGTCACTTTCGCGAGTTCCCTAGGAAATCGGGGCCCTGTCGACCTTCAACTCGAAACGCAGCCAAGCATCCTGCAATTCATGACCGTCACTGTTTCCGTAGGCGATGGGAGGGGGTAGCAGAGTGGTATGGGCGGTGCCTGTGTCAATGCCCGGGATGAGCCCCCTGTCGTTGTCGATGTCCAAACCTATCGCCGACCAGCCGAATCCGTAGATGTAAGTACCATCATCACCTGCTGTTACAAGCAAGTCACCCTCGTCAAGTTGCTCGTCGGTGTCGGCGTTCCAGACGATGTAGTGCACCTCGATTCTGTCGTTGTCATTGATGTGGATGTCGCGCTCCTCTGTGCCCTCGAATATGTGCACGTCTAGGAGAACCTCCGCGTCCACCACTGTGAGATGACTTACTGAAATCCTGATATCGCTCTCGGACAAGTCTTCCAGAAGCTCAACCTCCACGATCCTACTCTCGTTGCCTTCCAGACTCAACACATCACCCGGCTCATCGCTTGCCGAGAAGACGACACCCTCTCCTTGGATATCCAACACCAGATCGAGAGACTCGTTCCCGCGATTGTAGATGACGACACTGGCACGGTCACCATCTCCTTGATGCTCCCAATCGCAGCGGAGTTCACCCGGGTACAGGAACACGTCGTCCTGCTCAGCAAGGCTGTCTGGCCAAGTCCAATCGTCCTCTCGGGCAGAGCAGGTATCGAACAACAGATCGACCTCCCAAGCCCAGCGGCCGTCTATGGAAGGTGCTTCGGTTGCAGGTCCGAAAGATGCCTCCAGATTGGCATTGAAGTTCCAAGCCGCCCAACCGAGCCAGATTGTCGATAGTATCAACACGACAGCGGTGCCCAGAGACAGCAGTATGGCGGCCCTCGGGACCGCCATCTCGTTGAGACCCAACGGCACGGGAGGATGCTCGACCTCGTCGGGTGTGTCCGATATCCAAGACCTTGTCACGATTGCTTGTCGGTGCCGCCTGTCATCAACGTTGGCCCATTCGGAGATTGTGCAGATTCGATTACCCCAGTCTGCGACAGGCTCGCAATGTCCCTTCTAAGGACGATATTCAGTCCTTGACCAACTGCTCTTCGTTGCGAAGACCGAGCCACGAGACCACACCGAGTTCCGCAGCAACCACTACTAGGGCGACCAGCAGCGTGGTCGGCTCGAATATGTCTTCGACGAATATGAGCCCGCAGATAATGGCTATCAGCAGGTCGGCCAAGCCCCAGATTCGCAGGGCCCGACGTAGTTGCAGTATCCCCACAATCCAGACCGTAGAGGAAAGTGCGATGAGCAGCACAGGAAGCAGAACCGAGGTTGCTTGATGCGCTACGGTGACTGCGATGATGAGCAGATGCGAGTTGAACGCCAACATCATCGTCCAGTCATCGCCCTTGAGTGGAACAGTCATGGCGCACAGGACCAGAAGCAGCAGACCTGTGGCCATGGTGACTTCGGGGAACACGTCCATTGCAGGCCCGAACCAGTTCCCGGCGGCGAACAGCGCCATCGGTCCGGCAAGGATAGCGATGCCAACCGCGCTCGGCTGCCTGTACTTCCAGCCCTGTATGATGGCACTGGAGACAGCTAGGATTCCTGCGGGGCCGAATGAGAGCAGCACGATGGCCAAACTGCGAGCACCTCTGCCGGAGGAACTCTTCCAGTCCTCTCGCCCGGCAGCCTGTCTCCTTCGATCGACCCACACATCAGTCAGCACGCAGAGGATCAGCGCCGACTCAAGTAGCATCCACGGCATCTTCCATTCGAGCATATCACCCTCAAACGGGTTGATCGAGAGCGGGAATGGCAGAGCCTCGACCGCAATCGCCCCCATCATCCGGCCGACTAGCAGAGGGAGCACAACCCAGTCGAGGGCTATGGGTATCCTGTCCAACAGCTTGTCCTGACCAGTCAGTGATATCGCCACGAGTTCAAGCAGCAGCACCGTGACTACAGCAAGATCTAGTAGGTCTTGGTTACTGCCCCCCGGTCCGAGATGAGATGCCACATGAGCGGCGACCAGTCCGCCGATTGTCATTGCTATCGGCATCTCCATGCCCATGATGTGAGGCAGGTCGAGTTCCAAACTCTTTGAGCGGTGGCGGGCCAATATGATGAGGACAGTCGCGAAGGCTCCGATTGCTACCAGCATCAGCGGATTCGGCCCGTAGAGAAGACCCAGTATGATTCCCGCACCAAGTATCAGCGAGAGCACCGCTGTCACGACGACGGGTTTGTGGCTGATGTCGGTGGTGTAGAGCTCCCTGAGGTCGTCGGTGGCCGTCTTGTCGCGCCTCTTGCGACGTTCGGCCTCCATAGCGGCCCTCCGGGCGTCGTACATCGAAACCTCCCCACCGCCTTCGAACATCGCCTCATCTTCTACGGCTTTGGCGGCCATCTCAAACCTCGTGTCACGCATGGCTGCCGACTTGAGTTCGGCCCTCAGTTCACCGCGTGCCACCAGCCACAGAGAACCGACTACAAACATCGCTACCGAGGTGATTTGGGCGGTCTGATTGCCCTGATCGAACGACAGCGCGATGACAATCACCAGGAGCCAGAGCGCTGCGAGGGCGGGATTGAGCAACTTCTCTATACTTCCCGCGCGAGGCAGATAGACTCCCAGGACAATTGCGGCGCATGCCACAGAAACCAGAACCATATCGGCTTCCGGCAGCGATTCTGTCAATTCCAGAATCCTAGTCGCCTCTCTTCCCGAGAGCGCCAGCAACAGTGGCAGGCTCATCAACGACATCCCGCTGGTGTACAGGCTCTCATTGTCCCTCGCTTGAGTGAGCATCAGAGAGGCAATTGAGAGGCAGAGCAGTGCGGACAGCGGCACGAAGAGCCCGTGCCGCCACTCCATGACCACAACCGCAACCGCCAGAACCGTGACCATATTACCGGCATCACCCACCCTCCTACCGGTGATTTCAGCACCGAAGTGCAGAGCCGTGAGCAGAAGGAGGAGCAAGAGCAGCGTAACGGCTGTGAAACCGCCGAAGTGAGCCATGAATATCATCGTGAGCAGTGGCAGCCACAACCCGATTGACCAGAGTTGTAGTACCCCAGAGTCCCGTATTGAAGCGGACATCTCGGTCACTCCGAGGAAACGCGCTGCTAGATTGACCCCCGTCTCACCGAGCCTGATGTTAACTACCACGAGAAGTATCGAAGACAATGCCAGATAGGCCCCCAGAGGCCCGGGGTCAAGGTCGATGATGCTACCGGGGTCGGCTGCGTCGTTGGCGACGAGGAGAGTTCTGACGGTCTCTTGGATCACCTCCTCAGTGAGCACCCAGCTCCATGGTAATAACACGGTCACGCCTGCAAGTGAGGGCGATTCTCGGTTGATTGCCAAAACGGCTGTGCCGATGTGCAGTGCTCCCAGCAGAGCCAGCAGCAGAAACCCACCATCTCCTCCTACCTCGGAGGTTTCGGTCGGCACGAGTATCACCAACAATGTCAGGATGACGACCGCGCCGAGCCACAGCACCCTGTCTGTGACTCTCTCTTGGTCTCTCAGCATCACGAAACCGGTGACTATGGTGCCCAGAACAGTGAACATCTCGTACGAGTCCACGGGAAGGGTATCACCGACTCTGTCTCCGGCCAGCAGTATCAGCACGAGTACTGGTGCAGCCCCTAGCAGGGGAATCGCAACCCGCCTCGATTCGACCCCTCTGACAGAGAGGTAAGAGCCACCGAAGGCCGCTCCAAGAAAGCTCACCATACCGAGCGCGTAACCCATCTCCTCACGACTGGCGGCAACAGTGAGCAGTGCTCCAACCATGCCAAGTGAGATCGAGACCCCCCAGAGGCCCGGCTCACCTAGGCCTAGGGCCTTGAAGGCCTTGGAGAACCAGTTGTCCTCGCGCGCAAAGCGCGCGGCCATAGTGGCATTGATTCCAGTCACGGCCATCAACAGCAGGAAGAGCAGCAGCGGGCTTTCCAGAGACAGAATCTTCAGACTACCTATCTCAAAGCCGCCAGTGATGGCGTGCATGCCTATCCAGAGATTGGATGCGGCGACACCGAGAGCAGCCAGATTCCCGGACTGGCGATGAAGTGCCAGACCGTGCATTAGCAAAGTGGCAACGAGAATCATCACCGCAACACCGATTTCACCTAGGACCGAACCGGCCGTCGAGCCTATGGCGAGCAAGACCAGCGTGGATTGCGCGGCGATGGCATCATGGTCGTGTCGATAGGAGACTAGAACGTTCACCATCACCAGGAACAGCAGTAGGACACCGAGGGACTCGACATCGATGTAGTCCCACCGATTGAGCTCGATTGCGAGCCCATACAGGACCTTCATCGCAATGATGACCCAAGTGACGCCGAGCAGGGTCATATTCCGCTCAGGCACCCAGCGCTCACCGAGAGCGAAACCGACTGCAGCGAGAATGAGCAGCACTGCCATCGCTAGGTACGGCGACAGTGCTACGCCAGCCTGAATCCCAATGGCGCTGTAGACCAGTATCATCGCTACCATGAGCAGCCAGTTGACGCGACGCTCGCCCTCGATGGCGACTTCGGTCATGATATCACGCTCGGGCGCGAGGGGAACGCTACCGTCCTCCTGTATCGCCCCGGGTTCATTGCCGCTAGCCTGCTCGAATGGGTCGAACACGTTGCCTAGGGCCTCGTCGACCGCGGCGGCAAGCTTCTCGCGGTGCTCCTCCTCACCCCCGCTCCTTTCAGGAACCACGACATCACTCAAATCGACGTTAACACGCCTGCGAAACTCTCGCTCCCGGATGATTCTGTCATCCGGAGGATCGTCACTCATCAAATCCCGACCGAAGCCACTCCCGCATAATCGCATCCCCAACTGAAGTACTCGGAACAGCGCCTTTCGCCATTATAGAGAGTGATAGGACAGCCGCAACGCTTGAAGGGTAAATCTCAACGTCGCTCGCCATGGAGTCATCGTCGATGCCTGGTGACTCCCGCAACTTCGCCACCCCGCTCGCCTCTCATGGACTTGATCCTCAAGGCGCAGTGCATTGGAATCTGGGTTGGGAGGAATTACACAGGATGGCCGTAGAGCGTGGCGAGGGAAAACTGACTGCTCATGGAGTACTACTGGCAACCACTGGTAAGCGAACAGGTCGCTCACCGAACGACCGCTTCATCGTCAATGAGCCTGGACTCGCCGAGCGCGTTTGGTGGGGTGAAGTGAACATGCCAACTGAACCGGAGGTGTTCGAGGGACTTCTGGATAAGACCAGAGAATACTTGGACAACTCTGACCATCTGTTCGTGAAGGACGCTTTCTGCGGGGCGGACCCCGATTATCGGATGCCAGTCAGACTGGTCACCGAGAAGGCTTGGCACGCGGCTTTCATGCACAACATGTTCGTGCGCGCCTCAAAGGAGGAGTTGGTCACACACATCCCGCAGTACACCATACTCCACGCGCCCGACCTGAGGGCCGAGCCTAGGGACGACGGCACCAACTCCGACGCTTTCGTCGTCCTCGCTCTCGACCGCGGCCTGGTGATTATTGGGGGCACCCACTACGCAGGTGAGATCAAGAAGGCTATTTTCACCATCATGAATCACATTCTGCCGGCTAAAGGACTCCTGCCGATGCACTGCTCTGCCAATACAGACGGCGAGGAATCGGCTCTGTTCTTCGGACTCTCCGGAACAGGGAAGACCACTCTCTCGGCCGACCCTGGCCGTGCCTTGGTGGGCGACGACGAGCACGGCTGGTCTGACAACGGCGTGTTTAATTTCGAGGGAGGCTGCTATGCAAAACTGATCAGACTGTCAGAGGAGGACGAGCCGGCGATATTCGCAACCACCCGCAGACCCGGTTCGATTCTGGAAAACGTCGTTCTGAACGCCGATGGGACTCCCGACTTCGACAACGGCTCTCTGACCCAGAACACCCGCGGCTCCTACCCCATCGAGGCGATAGAGAACCGAACCCTCGACTCGATGGCAGGCAATCCGAAGAACGTCGTCTTCCTGACCTGCGATGCCTTCGGCGTACTCCCTCCTCTGTCCAAGTTGAGCCCAGAACAGGCCGCTTACCACTTCATGTCCGGATACACCGCAAAGGTCGCGGGCACCGAAGTAGGAATCACCGAGCCGGAGGCCACCTTCTCGACCTGCTTCGGTGCACCCTTCATGCCGCGCCACCCGAGTGTCTACGCCAGCCTCTTGTCGGACAAGATTCGAAAGAACGCCTCCAAGTGCTGGCTCATCAACACCGGTTGGGTCGCGGGTGGCCACTTAGAAAGCAGTCGAATCAAGATTAAGTGGACCAGAGCGCTTCTGAACGCGGCTCTTGACGGAGACTTGGACGATGTCTTGTTCGTGGAGGACGAACGCTTTGGGTTCCAAGTCCCGACCACCTGCCAAGGAGTCCCGGACAAGATCCTCCAGCCCCGTGAAACATGGCATGAAGAGGAGAGGTTCGACAATGTGGCAGACCTGCTGGCTCAGATGTTCATCGACAACTTTGAGCAGTACGCCGAGGATTGCAGTGAGGAGGTCCTCGCCGCAGCGCCTCGGGTTCTCGGCTGAATCCCGCGCTACCACACGCGACTTGAGATTTGTAACCATCTTGAAGGCCAGTTCCACGCATCGCGGAGCATGGCACGACAGTGGGACAAGACCGACAGCCGGGGGAAGTGCCCGGTTTGCGGGCAACACGCCACCTTGGATCCACAGCACATCACCAACCCTGGCAACACCGAGGGGGCCAACCAGCAGTGGCTCACTAGAAATCAGGGAAAAATCGTCCACATTTGCCGTAAGTGTCACGATCAAATGACCGATTCGATGATGCGGAACCGGCTTGTGAAGAAGGCAGAGGACAAACCCCCTAGGAAGTCCAGAGGCGAGTTTCTTTGCTCCCGGTGCGGACGTACTGGACACAACCGCTCGTCCTGCCTCGCAACCACCCGAGCTGACGGCTCGGAACTCTGGAATCCGAAGACCGTGAAGGCCAAGAAGAAGCCGGAGCGGTGAGTTCGATGCTTGTAGCGATCACCAGAGGCGTTAGTCCGACCATTGGAAACTGTGAGTTGACTCTCCTTGAGCGTGAAGAAATCGACGTCGAAACCGCGAGGGCCCAGCACAGCCTCTACGAAGGACTCCTCGAGGGCCTTGGTTGTCGAATCGAACACCTTGCCGAGGATCCAGGCTTTCCTGATTCGGTGTTCGTCGAGGACATCGCGGTTGTGCTCGACGAAATCGCAATCATCACGAGGCCGGGGGCCCCCTCGCGACGCGGCGAAAGACCGTCGATCGAACGGGCGGTCGCACCGCATCGTCCAATCAGTCACATCCAAGCGCCCGGGATACTCGACGGTGGAGATGTCCTGACCGTAGGCAGGAGCATCTACGTCGGCCTCTCTACCCGTAGTAACGCTGAGGCCGTGCGTCAATTGAGGGCACTAGTCTCCGACCACGGCTACCGAGTGATTGAGACAGAATTCCGCGGATGCCTCCACCTGAAGTCAGCAGTAACCACGGTCTCGGACAACACCCTGCTCATCAATCCCGAGTGGATAGATGCTGACACCTTTCCCGAACAAAACTGCATCTCGGTTGATCCGGATGAACCGAACGCCGCCAATGTCGTTCGCATCGGCAACACAATCCTCTTCGGAGCCGACTTCCCTCGGACCGGAGAGCGGCTCTCGACTCGGGGTTTTGACGTGCAGCCCGCAGAATCCTCAGAACTGGCAAAGGCCGAAGGTGCGCTGACCTGTTGCAGCCTCATCTTTGAGGTACCCTGAATCACAGGGGGCCTAGCAACACACTGTTCAAGTCCGGCACCCCTTCCGGTGTTATGGCGTTGGATTTGACGAGCAAGAGGTCTATCCTGATATTGCTCATAGTCGCATGGCTCGTCATACAGTTCAGGAAGTGGATTCACACCGTTTAGGGATACTTTCCCCCTTCGATACGCTAGGGAATGATTCACTCAGAGACGCTGCTTCGCGTGCCTCTGGGCATCGACCGCGCAGATAGCGGCCATGTGGACCACATCGCGTACGCTGTCACCGCGTTGCAACACGTGTGCGGGTTTGGAAAGACCTTCTAGAATCGGTCCCGTCATCTCTGCTCCCGCGATTCTCTGCAGAAGCTTGTAGGCGATGTTGGCCGAGGCGAGGTTGGGGCATATCAGGACGTTAGCAGGTCCCTCGAAGGACATGAACGGGTAGTCCTTCTGAATCTCCGGGACCAGTGCTGTGTCGACTTGCATCGGACCATCGATGATGAGGTCCGAATCCAACTCCCTCGCGATGGCAATCGCCTCCTCGATTCTATCGGTGCGCAACTCTCCTGAGGTGCCGAAGTTGGAGAACGAAAGCATAGCCACCTTGGGCTTCACACCGAAGCGTCGTGCGACCTTGGCCGTCTGCACCGCTATCTCGGCTAGGGTCCTCGCATCCGGGTAGATGTTGATGGTCGCATCGCCGATGAACATGAGCTGGCCGTTGACGGTCATCATGTACGTCCCGACGATCCTGTGCGAGTCTGGGTCCGGGCCGATGGTGTGCAGGCACGGCCTAACGATGTCTGGGTAGTGGTGCGAGACGCCTCCGAGGTACCCGTCAGCATCTCCCATGCGGACCATCATCGGCGCGAAGTATGTCGTCGACTTCAGCATCCGTACAGCGTCCTCAGGGGTCAGTCCCTTGCGACCTCGCAACTTGTGCAACTCATCCGCGTAGGTCGTTCGCCTGCGTGGATCGTACCTGACGTCGATGGCCTCGCATTCGAAGTCGAGTCCGAGTTCCTCCTTGACGGCATCTATCCGCTCGAGTTGCCCGAGCAGGACAGGCTCGCAGATTCCCTCTGCGATGCACTGCGAAGCCGCCTTGATGATAGTGGGATCCTCTCCCTCCGAGAAGACGATCCTCTTCTTCTCCTTCTTGGCGATGTTGATCACCCTACGCATGATGGACCGGGTCAGACCGAGGCGAGCCTCGAGGTCCTCCCGGTACCTCTCGACATCGAACTCCTTCGCAGATACCCTTGCGATACCCTCGTTGACCGCAGCCTCAGCGACCGCACTGGCCTCCCAGATTAGCACGCGCGCATCGAATGGCTTCGGGATGAGGTATTCGGGGCCGAACTGCATTTGCTCACCACCGTACGCGGCGGCTACATCATCGGGAACAGGTTGCTTGGCGAGCTCGGCTATCGCGCGGGTCGCCGCCATTTTCATGCTCTCGGTGATCTCCTTGGCCCTGACATCGAGCGCCCCACGGAAGATGTAAGGGAACCCGAGCACGTTGTTAATCTGATTAGGGTAGTCGGACCGTCCGGTCGCGACGATGGCGTCCTCGCGGACCGCGTACACCTCGTCGGGTGCGATCTCGGGGTCCGGGTTGGCTAAGGCGAAGATTAGCGGGCGCTCCGCCATCTTGGAGACCATATCGCCGCTGACGATGCCGCCCTTGGAAAGCCCGAGGAAGAGATCGGCGCCATCCATCGCGGATGCGAGGTCGCCGTCCGGTAGGTCGCGAGCGAACTCGGCCTTGTACTCGTTCAATTCACCCGCTTCTTGGCGTGAGTTGGTCAGAACTCCCTTCGAGTCGATCAGAATCATGTTCTCCGGCTTGACCCCGAGCCTGACATAGTGGTGAGCGCATGAGATTGCCGAGGCCCCTGCTCCTGAGACAACGACTTTGATTTCTGAGATGTCCTTCTCGACGATTTCTAGGCCGTTCAGTAATGCCGCCCCGGAGATGATTGCGGTTCCGTGCTGGTCGTCGTGCATCACCGGGATGTCTAGCTCCTTGACGAGCCTGCGCTCGATCTCAAAGCACTCGGGTGCCTTGATGTCCTCGAGGTTGATCCCACCGAAGGTCGGGGCTATCGCCTTGACGGCCTCGACGAACTCGTCGACGTCCGTCCTGTCGACCTCGATGTCGAAGACGTCGATGTCTGCGAACGCCTTGAACAGGAGGCCCTTACCCTCCATCACCGGCTTTCCTGCTAGCGCACCGATGTCACCTAGTCCGAGGACGGCGGTTCCGTTGCTGACGACAGCCACCAGATTGCCCTTCGAAGTGTACTTGTACGCCTCGTCCGGATCTCCCTCGATTTCCTTGCATGGGTAGGCCACACCAGGTGAGTAAGCCAAGGACAGTTCGCGCTGGGTTCCGTGTGGTTTGGTCGGCACTACGGTAATCTTTCCAGCAGGTTTCGACGCGTGGTATTCCAAAGCATCCTCGCGGAGCCTATCATCGTTCAGGATTCCACCCCCGGAGCCCTCCGGGCATACCCCTCTGCTATGATGCTATCCTAATGAGAAAACACGTATTATCGGCCTGTAAACAAGCGTTATCGATATTTTTCAAATCATCGGAGATTACAGATTTTCCGCCTACGGCGGATTGAGCACAGCATAAACATCGACCCACTTCTTTCATAATGGGTACAAAGAGGCGGAGATACGTGCCGTCGGCATATTCGTCCAATCTTCATACTCAACGGAGGTTAGCCCTGCTGTTGGTAATGCTGATGGTAATGCTGCCCTGGTCGGCGATGACTTCGAGCCATCTCGGTGACCAGAACGACGACAGCCGCGCCACCCCCAAGACTTGGGGAGCCGGAGGCAGCAACGACACCGGTTGGATTTCACTCGCTGCAACGGGAGCTGATCCAGATAGTGGAACTATGGCCTATGCCGACCTCTTCCTAGACTTCGCTCCGGGAGCCCTGTTGGATAACTTCACCTTCGAGATTGCAGTCGATGGCAGTGAAGGCTACTGGGCAAATGAGCCGCAGTTAACCCTGCTAGACACCCAGACGCCGATACTCGACTGGCGGGACTACGGCGACCTCGGCCGTCAGGACTCGTTCTCCCCCAATCCTCCCGAGGTTGAAGGCGGTGTCCTCGACACCTGGCTGCAGCCGAACTCGGTCAGCGACGCATCATGGCTGCTGCCGAGCGGCATCACCATCGACGACCTAGTAATCGAGGCTCTGCGTCCGGCAGACCCTCGAGTCTCGTTCACTTCGTTGAACGTCGAGATCCACGACAGTGCTGTCAATCCGCTCGACGGCCGGCTTTACGTGCTTCTCGACGACGATATGCTACACCTCGATGACCAGGCCCAGAAGAGTATCATCGACATCGAATCCGGCATCTACGGTCGGAGCGTAGCTCTCGACACAGGCGAGAACCGATTGCTCATCGGGACCGAAGACGGCAAAGTACTATCTCGCAGTCTAGTAGACTCATCCGAACACGACGACCTGATGGTGATGGAGGGGGATACCGTCTCAATCCGGGCAATCGCCGTCGATGCATATGGAACGGTGTGGGCTGCGACAGACTGCAAGTTGCACCACCTCGCCCCGGGTAAGACTTCCTGGACCGAGGTCAACTTCTGCTCTACAGACGCAATCGAGATTGTGACGGACATGACCATCGTCTCTGACACCATTTACCTCGGAACGACGAGTAATGGTGTCCGCGCCATCGAATACTCAACGACCGGCAACGGATCCAACCCCGAAATCTCAATCGATAGCAACGAGCGGTGGAGCACCGCGAACTACCTGACCAGCAATTCGATATCACAGTTCGAGTTGCTGGGCGATCATCTACTGATCGCCACGGTGGGCGGCGGTGTGAACCGATACAACGTCAACGCCTCGTCATGGCTGGCTACATGGTCAACCAACAACTGGCTGGCATCCAACGTGATCCGCGGACTTTCCTTGACGAATGACTGGCTGCACATCCTCGCTGGCAACACCTTACACTCCTACGACACTAGCGCCATGGTGTTCCGTTCACAAAGACAGACTTCCGACATGGGTCTGTTGAAACCTTCCAAGTCAATCTTGGCTTGGCCGACGGAAGGACACCGCGGCCCCGACTCGGGCACCGTCCTCGTGAGCGACGGCTCCGGCACACTGGCCCGACAGGTAGGGGAATCTCTCGACGGCACCATGGTGTTGGTCAGTAGTCCGTTCTCGTCGTCGATGGATATCGTCACGCACATTGACGATGGCGAGCAGGGCGAGATATGGGTCGCGGGCGGTTACATCCTCGACAGATTCGACAAGGCAGACCAGGCATGGCGGGTACCCATTGATATCAGTGATTATGTCTGGGCACCGACTGCTATCACCTCCATCGTGCAGGATACTCAGGGAATAGTCTGGGTAGGAACTCTCAGCGCGGGACTGCTGAGATTTGAAGCGGGCGATGCCAACTTTCAGGGAACGGCCCAAGGAATGAGTTCTGAACTCATCTCGAGTCTCGCTCACGATGCGAACTCGAACACGTTGGTGGTAGGGCACTACGAATCTGGAATCTCCTTGATCAACACCTCGACGAACACATTGGTCGATGTCATTACCACCGAGGACGGCCTCGACTCAGACTTCGTCGAAGAAGTCGCTACGCGTTATGGCATCGCATACATCGCGACCCCCGATGCCGGTGTCATGAGGATTGATTTGTTCGATGTCTCTGTCCTCGGCTCGTGGCAGTCTCTCGGTGCGGACAACCTCGATTATACGCCCGTGGCCGTTGACGGCGACACGCTGTACCTCGGGCTCAACGACTTCGGCATTTTGGTGATCGACCGCCTCACTGGCGATATCTCCGACCACTGGACTCAGGACGGCAACCTCCCTGATGACGATGTCATATCTTTGCACTTGGACTTCTACGGCGATCTGCTGGTCGGCTCGAGTGTTTCAAACACAGGCTCCCAGAGCAACGGAGGCCTGTCCCGCTGGGACGGCAGCAACTGGCACTCTCTGCCGACATCCATACCCGGCAACAACAACGATCCATATGTGTTCTACGATATCATCAGCGACGCGGACGGTATCTATGCAGGAACCAATCGGGGAGTGTGCATGTGGAATTGGAGTTACGCTCTCCAGGGGTGCATCAGCAATCAGGACGGAATGCCCTCTCGCTTCGTGTATTCGATAGCGAAGATCGGCACCGACCGACTCTACGCCGGTACCAACTACGGAGCCGCTGTTATCAATACCCTCAACAACTCCGTGATCGAGGTCTGGTCAGCCGGTGACGACACCCAGCGGGCCCGCACGGTGAAGATAGGTGACATCCTGTATCTTGGCTTCGAGAACACCGGCATCGCTCGCTATGACTTGCTCAACTACTCCTGGCTTCAGGCTTGGGACGGCACTCAGGGTTACATCAACGACGACGATGTCACCACGCTCGCCCACGGGCGCGATGCCGGCACCATGTGGGCAGGCGGGGACTTCGGCCTGACTCTCATCGACGTGTTGAACGACACGGTTCTGAAGAGTTGGAGCCGAGGCTCGAACACCGATGGTCCGACGCTTTCCAACACTCCCATGCAAGACATGGTAATCATCGGCAACGTCCTACACTACTCGCTGCAGAGGAGCAACTCCCAGTGGGCCACGAACGACGAGATATTCCGCATCGACCTCGATAACAACTCCAGCTTGACCACTATCGATGCCGGTATCCAGATTGGCGAAACTAGCGTTGTCCACGGGATAGGCGCTATAGGTGAGGAACTGTGGATCGGTGTCAGACCTAGGTCGTGGCAAGATGGAAGCGGGACTATAGTCCGCTGGAACGCCAGCAACGAGTCGTGGGCCGACAATATGGATACCATCGGCAATGTGCAGAGGGTCAACGCGCGCTTCCTCGGTGACTGTTTCCCAGTCGCCACGAACGCCTGTGAGTTGTGGGTCGCCTACGGGAACAGCATCATGAGGAGATTCAATGCAAACAACATGACGCTTCTGGACGAGTGGAACGACATCGACGGCCCTATCAGAGGAATGGAAGAGTGGAACGGAACCTACGTGTTCGCGAGCATGGAAGGTATCCTGAGGTGGGATCCGGTCAACGAGAGTTGGCTCTCCCCTTGGGTCGAAGATGACGGGCTACCTTCCGGCTCCGAGGAACGGTTCTACTCGATGGCTCTGATTGACAACGACCTGTGGGTAGGATCCTACCAAGGGGGCTGGAGCGGGGGCTCCGATGTCATGCGCTTGGACGATGCCACGGACAACTGGACCTCGTGGGCGCTGGGCACAGGCGACATCCCTGACGGCTATCCAGCCGAAATTCAACTCTGCAACGATATCATCCACGTCGCCATCGGCAGGCTCTCGTGGTGGGGCAACCAAGGAGGCATCGCGAGATTCGACTTATCCGACTCGGACAACGACGGAATTACCGGCGAGTGGATCTCTCCATTGACGGACAACAGTCTGGGACTCTCAAACGACGACCCCCGTGCGATTGCATGCGACGAACAGAACCATATCATGTACGTCGGCTACGATACGGAGGGAATCGGCATCGATCGGTACAACTACAACACCAATCAGTTCATCAGGACGCTGACATCGAACGACGGCATCTCTGAGGACAGGATCTTCCCCGGCGGTATGCTCCACCATAACAACGTCCTGATGGCAGCCCACCAACTCGTAAACACAGGCGGCATCTCGAGAATCGTCACCTCAGGCACAAGTTCCGCCAACGGCCAGATACTGGACCCGGGGATGGACGGCTGCTCAATCGAGAGGGCACCTTCGACAACCGGACCCGTCTACGCGATCGGCCGCTCAGGCCAGACCACCGGCCTGAACCGCGTTGACAGGCTCGACAACTCGGGTCTGATAGCCAGCGGCTACGATGAACTGGCGGGACTGACCAGCGGCAGGGTCGTCGAGTTCGTATCGAATGAGACTCATGTGTGGGCCGCCCTGACTTCAAGCTCCTCTGGGTACTACGCCTCCTCGGTGCTGCAAGGAGAACTTCTAGCCAATGGATCCGTCCGATGGGAATTCGGTTACAACGCCAATCAGGACATCATCAACTCGATGCAACTCGACGGGGAGAAAATCTGGCTCAGCACCGCCGGACGCGGCCTCTGGTCAATTGACATAACCAATCGAATCCTCTCTCCGACTCCAGCGGCACTGCATTCACAGATGGACGGGATGATTCTGGAGGACGACGGCACGATGTATGTCGGGCTTATGGGCAGTCAGGGCTCGGCTGCAGGGTTCCAGACCTTCAACACGAATTCCCGAACATGGGGGCAAGGCAGTCTCATTGCCGGTCTGCCCAACAACATCGTACGTGGCTTCGTCGAACACGGCGATCACATCATGGTGGCCACTTGGGGGGGAATCGGACTTTGGAACACCACAAAGGATGGCTGGGACGACCCGATTACCACAATCGATGGGCTGCCGACCCCGATTGCCGATCACCTGTTCACCATAGACACCCCAATACAGGGCAATGGCACAATACTAGTAGGCGGACCAGCGGGACTGACGGTGCTGCATCAGGACAACCTCTCTATCCTAACCACTCTAAACTTCGCTGACGGGCTCGTTGGGAACACAGTGTCGGGGATCACCTATGCGGAAGCAACCTCACGACTGGTGAACAATCCCGACGGCTCGACCACGGTCCTTCACCACGATGCCGCCCTGTTCATATCGCACAACGGACAAGGCTCGACCAGACCCGGGGTCACCGCATGGGACATGGCCACGGACAGCTCCAACGGCACCTATCACATCGACATGATTCCGAGCAACGATGTCAGAGCCATAACGACCGACGACTGGGGCGTCCACATCGGCACCACCAGCGAACCTCTGGTTCACTGGAACGGCACCTCGATGGAGATGGAATCGGGCCTCGGAGCGAGAAAGATACTGTCTTGGCCTGTGTTCCAGATGGTCTCTGACGGCGACCACATCGCCGTACTGAGTCCGAGAGGCATCGATGTGGTAAAATCAGACGACGACCACTCTGCGGCGGCTTCCGTGCTAATGCCCGGACTGTCTTCGGCCTACATAGACAACACCGGACTGTATATCGTCGGCCAAGACGGCCTGCACATCTTCGATCCGGCCGAGAGCCTCAATGAGTTAGGCAGGGGGCATCAGCGCAGGGCCGACCCCCTACTCGCGCTGTACGCGGGCAACTCATGGGATATCACCGAAACCACACATCCAGGGATGGCGACAGTACTGGTCGACGACGAGAACCCGATAGAGATACCACAGGGCACCGCACAGTGGCTACCCGGAAAACTCCCGATATTCACCGGGGCCCTCACGCTCTCAGCCTCTCAGTCAGGCGCGTGGGTATGGACTGAGTCACAGAGCCTGAACTACTCAGGATCGTGGGATCTGGCATCGATGAACCCAGCCATCGAGAACGGGTTCCAAGAAGCCATCTCTAATCTCGCCCCAGGTTCCACAGTGGCTCAGGTGCACTTGCAGATGCAGACGCCTCAGAACGGCACTATCCAGGTCCGAATCACCTACGACTGGGAGCGGGTAGAGGTCCCCACCGAGATGACATCACTGATCGACAGGCCGAATGACGGCGGTGGCGTTCTGGAAGCCGCATGGCTTCCAGCAGAGGACGCAGCCTGGCACGCGTACAGGCTGTATGTATGGGACTCCACTGACAATCCCGACTGGGAGCCGACCATAGAGGAACTTCCAGAACTCTCGTACATGCATATCCCGTTCTGGTCGCAGACTACTGCGACCGTAATCACGGCCGACGACGACGGCGTTCCCATGGCGCTCTCAGAAGACAGGGAATACAGAGCCGCAATCGCCATCGAGTACCCCGACGGCTCGGTTGGAGTGCCGATGTCGTGGTCTGAAAGCGCCACTCCGACAGATGAGGTGCCATTCCCACCTGAATGGCTCGCAGCTGAACCGGTCTCAGGAGGCTCAGCCGGTACAATCTACCTCGAGTGGTCCGCATGCATGGAGTACGATCCTGACCGAACAAGGATATGGGCCGTCCAGCAACCTATCACCAGCGCTGTCGCGCTCAGCGGGGGAATCGATGTGGCCTTCGCAGCGGGCAACTCAACGGTGCTCCAACTGGAGCCCGGCAAGACGTTCTGGTTCGCTGCCGTCTGCGTTGATGAGGCGGGGCAGTTTGACGCTGCAAACGCCATCGTGATAGGACCAGTTGTGACCGCGGGAGGTCTTGACGATGGCATCCCGCCCGCCCCAATCACTGACACCACCGCGGTCGATGCCCCCGATGATGAGGGCGGCAGAATCCTAGTGACGTGGACTCCGAACGACGAGGAGGACTGCACCTTCCACACGGTCTACGCACTGCCCGCCTCTGGATTCCAACCACCCACCACGGTCGACGGGTGGCCTGTGGCCGAGTACGTTCTCGATTGCACAACGAACGAGGTTGTGATTGATTCGATGGGCAACTCACCCCTCGAGAACGGGATCGTGTACTGGGTCGGTGTTGTGGCCTCCGACGATTGGGGCAACGAGAACCCCGACGATGTCCTCGTCGTCGACGCGACCCCCCTCTCCAATGTGGCAGGGGCGGGACAACCACCTCCTCGGGTCCTCGGACTCAACGCATGGGACCACCCGGATGACGACGGCACCGCCATAGACATCATGTGGAACCGCTCGCTGGCACCCGACTTCAGCCATTACGTCATCTGGGTCTCCGAGTACCCGCTCAACGACCTGACCGAGATCTGGGACAAACATCCTGATCCAGCTGATGCCACTCGTCACTGCAGCGACGACCCCGCCTCCTGCGGGCTTATCGAGATCGACCAGAGACAGATAGGAGGGGCCTTCCAACTCCAGATAACGGTGACCAGCGCACTCTACGGGAACACGGTCTCGGACCTCACCTCAGAAGCGATTCGACCCTCGATACCGCTGTATGTCACCGTGACCACTCACGACATCCTAGACAACGTGTATCTGAATGACATGGATGAGCACATGGTCCTAGTTTCTCCTCTGGACAACAGAGGAGACATCTCCCCACCCGACAGACTCTCGCCCCCACTCCTCCAAGACCGCTCGCCCGACGACGGCGACGGCATGCTGGTCACGTTCCCCGAGAGCGACGCCTCGGACATAGCGGAGTACTGGATTTACGCCTCCGCCGGCGCGCCGTTCGACAGCATCAGCGGCATGGAACCGGCTCTCGTGGTGAGCCGTGGCGCGCAGATGCCGATACTCCTTGAGTCCCTTTCGGACGGCCGAGCGCTGGCACCTTCGGTTCCGGTCTGGGTTGCGGTGGCCGCGGTCGACTCCTCGGGGAATTACTGGGACAGCAATCTGCAGGGGACCATGATTAGCCTAGTCGACGAGAACTCACTCGACCCCGGCCTCCACCTGCCTGAGATAACCGGCATCCGCGCCAACTGGAACCCCTCCGGTGATCACGTCGAGATACGCTGGGACGCGGCGAAAGACCCGCAGGTCGAATCTTACTGGGTCTTCGTCGGTAAGGAACCGTTCGAGCGGACTACCGACTCCACCTTGATCGGTGCTTTCGACGACCCAACCACGATGATGTTACTCACTGACATCGAGGGCGAGAAACTCGACAGCGCAGCGACGCACTGGTTGGCCATCGTCGCATATGACGGCGAAGTGCATCGGTTCGCCGTCGACCCACTGGAGGTCAGACCGTGGTCAGAGTCCTCATTCGGCTCGTCCGAAGGGGGCGAGGGCGAGGCCGGCCGCTCATGGTACGACCAATTGGTGGATGGCGACATGAACACGCTGATCGCCATGGTTTCAGCGGTGATGGTGTTGATTGGCGCGCTGATGGTCATCAGGCCCCGCGAGCAGGCCGCTCCCGAGCCGTGGGAGATGGGGGCGCTCGAGGTCGAACTAGAAGAGGAGATGTCGCGCGAGGCCGCTGGGCTTAGCGATGCCGAGGAGTCTCTGGAGATCGACGAGGGGAGTACTCCCGGCTTTGGCTCCGTACCACTTCCACCGGGGCTGGACATTGACGAGGACGCCGAGGCCCCGGCAGCCTCAGAGGAAGTGGTCGACGAGTTGCTAAGCGACGATTCCGAGGACGCCGATATGGAGGATCTCGACGACATGGCCGACGACTTGGACTTCGATGACCTAGACGACATGGCCGAGGACCTCAACGAGGCCGATGAGGATGTCGACGCATCATTCCTCGACGACATGCTGTGATGCCAACGCAGGCATTGAAGCATTGACTGCCATCGCACGGCATGCCCGACCCCCGTTCGGCCGTCTGGTCGGCTATCGCATGGGATGGAAGGGAATCCCTACTGGCAGCTGACATGCACTTCGCCAGAATCTCCCGCCACGCCGCAGTCCTGGGCATAGAGGCCCCGGATGACATGGCCGAGAGAGTCTTCGAGGCCCTAGGTGCCCTAGAGCACCCCAGCGAGCCCAACGACAGCACGGACCAAGCTACCTTCCTCATCAGAGCGGGAGTCAGGGCGAACGGAGAGATATTCGTCGAGCCGACCGTTATCCGGACGTGGCCCGACACCCCTCTGTCCGCAATCTCCCTCGCGGCCCCTAACTGGGAAGAGCCCGTCAGGGGAACAAAGCACGCTGAGTGGAAGCCGTACAGTGACGCGAGGCAGACGGCCATCGAGCACGGTGCCGACATCGCCTTGTTGTTCGAGGGCGACATCCTCATCGACGGTGACAGATGTGCACCGCTGCTGCTGGACCACGACGGCGTAGCCTATCATCCCAAGCACAGTGACGGTGCCCTAGACTCGGTAACCATTGAGCAGATCAGATCAGGTCTCGAGGCAGCAGGCATCCCAGTCAGGGGGGCCCGACTCACCCTGAGCATGATTCTGCGCGCCTCCGAGATGATGGTTGTAGGAAGCGGGATGGGCATCCGAGCAGTCGGCACCATCGACGGCACGAAGATTGGCAGACCGCAAGGAAGGCTGTTCCAAGCAGCTCGGAAATCTTGGCTCGCTCGGCTCGAGAGTGCTTGGTTCACCGCCGGCGACCTGTAGCGAGCCAGATGGACGACTCCCACTGGTCCGCTAACCGTAGCGTTGAAGGAGCGGTCCTCGGTGGTAGAATCGAAGCAGCATGCCTACTTGCAGGATGTGCACACAGAACTACCCAAGCAGCCAGTTCGTGAGCGGCAACGGACCGCGCTACCAGGTGTGCGTGAGATGCGCTGTGGAGAACGACCTCGTCGATGTCGAGGAGGTGCCACAGCTCTACTCCGATGATCTGGCCAAGTCACGACTCACTCTGTTCGGCAGGCGCTACCGCCTGTGGTTCTTCACCGGTGCCGGCTGGCTCCTCTACCTCACTCTCGGAAACGACATCGAACTCTGGTCAAACGTCTTCCTAGCAGTTCTGGTCATCGGCACTCTAGCGACTCCCGTGCTGCATTTACTCGGTTCGGCCCGGTTCAAAGCTGAATTGGCAAAGCTCACCCCGTGATTCAGTCACGGGAATCCTTGAAATAGAGCCCATTGGGCTCCAAAAGTCAGAGGGAACAGTGGGTTCCCTGTGAAAGCCCGTGAGAATGGATGAACAGTAGAGGAGGAGCAAGCAGAGATAAGGCAGGTTCAGGAGACGAGCAAAATAGCGCTCAGTGTAGCGTTTTGTTAGTCGAAAAGCCGTTAGTTCAGTTCGCTCCAGACTACCATCCTAACCCCTCCCGGCTCGAGTCCCCCGCGCACGCAAAAGCGCGAGCATTCGCCGGAAAGAGAGAACAGCGGGTTCTCTGAACTGAATTTGGAAGTGAAATGAAAATGCAGAAAACAAAGAATACGAGCATGTTGATTGCTCTGCTTCTAGTGATGATGGCAGGATCCACCGGCGTCAGCGCCGATGGTTCCGACCCTCTGAATCCTGATGACGGCGGTGCCGACTGGGATGGCGATGGTCTGACCAACGCAGAGGAGCAGAATGCAGGAACTGATATGAACAACCCAGACACCGACAACGACGGTCTCCCGGACGGTTGGGAAGTGGCCTACGGCCTCAACCCCAACTCGGCCGGTGATGCGAACGCGGACCCGGATGGCGACGGTCTGACCAACGCTCAGGAGTATGCCGCGGGTACCAACCCGAACTCGGCAGACACCGACGGCGATGGGACGAACGACGGCCAGGACCCGTTCCCGAACGATCCTAACGATGGATCCTCTTCGGACTCCGACGGCGACGGTATACCTGATGCTTATGATCCTGACTTCGAGGGCAACGAGGAAGGCGCTGGAGACGGCGGCACCGATGGTGGCGGACAATCCGAGCAGCAACCTCAGCCAGGCGAAGGACAAGGTCAAGGACAAGGTCAAGGACAAGGTCAAGGACAAGGTCAAGGACAGGGTCAAGGACAAGGTCAAGGACAGGGTCAAGGACAAGGTCAAGGACAAGGTCAAGGACAGGGT
>Ga0209034_10000055_pt1 | contig 52243 bp, 45 predicted proteins | sample MarorgKNORR_S2LV_2_FD_188219 | JGI IMG/M metagenome (GOLD analysis project Ga0209034, IMG submission 188219) | Marine microbial communities from the Southern Atlantic Ocean, analyzing organic carbon cycling - 250m_A/KNORR_S2/LV (SPAdes) (version 2) | ecosystem: Environmental > Aquatic > Marine... | reverse complement strand
AGGTCATCTTCTTCAATTCCTTCTATAAGTGTATCCATTCCACCAAATTCACAAATTCCGAATTCGGTACCGTCTCCATTAAAAGAATCAGTATCGTTTCCGCGATGAAAAATATTGCCGCTAAAACTTATGCTTGAACTTACTTCATGGGAGAAATCGAAGCTGACCATGTTCATGTCGTTGTCGGTAATATCTGGCCCGGTAAAGATCGCTTCTCTATCGAGATCGATCAGTTCGATTGGAGATGAACCATTACCGATAAGTTTGGATTCGCCATGCTGATAATTTAAATTGATCTGCGTGTCATCGGAGCGCCAGCCAATACTAGCGTAAATATTAAGAGCGTCTGACTCGGAATTATCGCGCCAGCCGTCTTCATCAAAGTGTTCGATGCTGAGGTAGTAAGCGAGTTGTCCATCATTGCCTCCAAACTCAATATTGGAAACGCGGCGTCCGAAGGAACCAGCACTGACTTCTAGATTAGCCCCTTCAAAATCAAAGCCATCTTTCATGTCTATCACTAGTGAGCCGCCAAGACTATTCAATCCATAGAGTGGATTGGAACCACCACCGAGAGAAATTTCCTGAATAGCTGACTGAGGCATTAAATCCCAGTTTACTGCATCTCCAAGTGGCTCATTGATGCGTACTCCGTTTTGATATACCGCAATGCCCTGGGCGAGACCCAACAAAGGCGACGCCGTAAATCCACGATACTGTAGATCTGGTTGCATCGGATTGTTCTGTGCATCATTTAATGAAATGCTGGCAAAGCTTTGTCGCAGGAAGTCTGCGATGCTGAGTGCAGCGATATTCTCGAGGTCTTCTGCCGTAGCAGTTTGAACCGGGTAGGCGAGCTTATTGGTTTCTATGCTAGAACCGGCAGGTACAACGCCCACTACGACAATTTCTTCAACATCTTGGGCCTGCGCCTGTGCAATCGCTGCGAAGGTTAGCAGCAGATTCAGTCTTATCTTCATAAATCTTTTCACATGGTTAGTCTGAAGTTCTTAACGCCTATCTATCAGGTGCGCTAGTATAGCAAACACTGCCGATTTCCGTTTTTCTGTCGGTGAACACGGCAAATAGTTAAAATGGATTTGAGAGGGAGTTATGTCTGACTTCTTCGTAAACAACAGGTAGATTTATCATGCCACTCTTAACCAACAATTAACAGCATGAAGGAACCAGTATGGCTACGGTATTGATAACTGGAACCAACAGGGGTATTGGGCTAGAGTTCGTTAAGCAGTTTTTAGCGAGGGGTGACACCTTATTAGCGACCTGTCGTGATATAGCTTCGGCGACTGAGCTGGATCGGCTGAAAGTTAATAACGAGAAATTGCAAATATTTGAACTTGACGTCTCCAGTCAGGAGTCAATGGAGAGCCTGCCAGAGAAACTCGAAGGTCAAGCCATCGATATTTTTATTAACAATGCTGGTATTTATGGGCCAAGAGATTCTGTATTTGGCAATGTCAGTGCGGATGAATGGGCCAAGGTATTCCAAATTAATGCTAAAGCTCCCATGATTCTTACCCAGCTGTTGATTGAGAACCTACATGATGGCTTTGAGAAGAAGCTCATATACATCAGTTCGAAGATGGGTTCGATAGATGATAATAAGGGAGGGGGCTCCTATGTCTATCGCAGTTCTAAGGCTGCTTTAAACGCAGTAGCTAAAAGCATTGCCGTCGATTTAGGTAATAGCGGTTACTCTGTAGCTGTTTTGCACCCGGGCTGGGTACAGACAGACATGGGAGGGCCTAACGCTTTAATTGATACGGGTACCAGCGTTTCAAATATGATAAACGTAATTGACAACCTTAATACCCAGAACAGCGGTAGTTTTTTTAATTACGATGGAGTCATTATTCCATGGTAAATAGTGCACTCGATAAATATTGTCCTGATGGTTGAGTTGAAGAAAGGAATTGGGTCTCTTGGCAATGTATTTTGCTCAGCGGCTTCTTAAGTGTAAACTGCCGCTTTAAATACCGCCTTTCGGGTGGACGACTGCTTTTTGCGGGTGATCGTAAGTGAATGCTAAGATTTTAAGGCTTAACAAGGCAGGGATTCCAGTAAGCTGGCTTACTCGGGAAGAGACCGCGACGCTTTTAGTGAAAGATCTGGTTATTTGGTCTTTAGGTGACACGGTCATGGAGATTCGAGGTGGTTACAATCGCAGTGGTATACAATCTGTCCTTAAATTACCGAGCATTATTGCTTGTCATGGTAAAGTCCATAAAGACAGCTTTGATCCGCCACTAGAAAATAAGTTTCTGTTTCGGCGCGATAAGAACATGTGCATGTATTGTGGCGGAATTTTTGCTGTAAGTGCTCTGTCTCGTGACCATGTGAAACCTCTTTCTAGGGGAGGTCGCGATGCTTGGACCAACGTTGTTAGTTCCTGTCGCCGCTGCAATAATCGCAAAGCTGATCACGTCCCTGAAGAGGTCAACATGGAACTTTTAGCAGTACCGTTTGTGCCGAATCAATATGAGTTTCTTTATCTTTCAAATCACAATGTACTGGCGGATCAGATGGAGTTTCTTAGTGCCCGCTTTTCTCGCTTCATCAAACTTTCCTGATTTGGTTTTACTCGCTAACTTTGATGTCTGTCAAACTCGGTTTGAGAAAAAATTTGCTTTCACCTATTAATCGGATTAGTTTGCCGTCTATCGGGTTGAATGACCAGTGTGACCAATATAAGCGAGATGGATAAGTCTATGAAGGTATGGATCATCGTACGGTGTAGAATCGCGATAATGTTTGGGGCCTTGCTTGCTGCCTGCCAGGTAGCCGATGCGCAACGTGATTTTGTCAGTTTCGAAAGAATCATACTCGACGAGCAAATGCTGGGTGGTTACGGAGTCGAAGTTGCCGATGTTGATAGCGATGGATTGACGGATATCATAGCTTTGGCGACCAATCCCGCGCAGCTTATCTGGTATAAAAATCCAGGCTGGGGGAAACATCCAATAAGAGTAGCTACCCAGGCCAACGTTGATGTTGCTTCTAATGATATCGATAACGACGGAGACGTAGATCTTGCTCTTGCTAGCTCCTTCAATCTTGGCGTTTCTACTGAGGGTGGTTTGATTCACTGGCTCGAAAATCCTGGCGATCCCGTCATGAACCAAGAATGGCAGATGCATTACATTGATGAGATCCCCACTTCACATCGTATCAAGTGGGGCGACGTCAATGGTGATAAAAAACGGGAACTAATAAATCTGCCAATTATCGGTATCGGAGCGTCTGGACCTGAATATAATGTAGATTTACAGCTCAAGGCATATTCCATACCAAACGACCTATCTGTTGATCGATGGGAAGGAATTGTGCTCGATCAGTCATTACAGTTATCACATGGAATCAGTGTGAGCGACTGGGATAAAGATGGCCGGCAAGATATTTTGACCGCCAGTTTTTATGGCGTACATCTGTTTCAGCTAGCTACGCGAGGCCAATCCGTAGCACGAACCTGGATAGGTGCTGGCAAACAGGACGCGGAGCGACCGGCAATAGGCTCTAGTGAAGTAGGGGAGGGTGTAATAGATAAAGGCATCCGATATGTAGCCGCCATAGAGCCCTGGCACGGTAATGAGGTTGTGGTCTACACCGAAGGTGAAAATACACTATGGGATCGCACTGTTATTGATGATCAGATTGCCAATGGTCATGGGTTATTGGTCGCTGATCTTAATAACGACGGGATCGATGAAATAATAGCAGGTGGCCGTTCTGAGCCTTACCAACTAGCGATCTACCATTGGCTACAAGATTCATCTCGTTGGCAGCGTATTGCCTTAGATGAGGGTGGTGTCGCCGTATCAGGGCTTGCCACAGATGACCTAAATGGAGATGGTTATCTCGATATTGTCGCCATAGGATCCGGCACAGGCAACGTTATCTACTACGAAAACAACGGTCGTTAGCCTCCAGCAGTTTTCCATGACCTCCACAAAACGAAAGTATGTATTGGGCTTCTTGCTGTCCCTGACTACAGCGTCATTGTGGGGGGTATTACCGGTGGCCCTAAAAGAATTGCTGGTTGCATTAGACGCCACAACTATTGTTTGGTACCGATTTTTCGTCGCTGCCGTTATCCTGCTCGTGTGGCTTGGGTATAGAAAAGAAATACCTGATTTATCAGCTGTAAGCTGGCATATACGTTGGTTCTTGATTATTGCGGCGATAGGGCTTTGCAGCAATTATTTCCTATTTAACTATAGTCTTAATTTCATCAATGGAGAAACCGCTGAAGTGGTGATGCAGCTGACAACCTTGTTCCTTATTTTGGGCGGTGTGATTTTCTACAAGGAACCATTTATCGGGATTCAGAAAGTGGGCGCGGGTTTGATCATTGTCGGGTTGGCCTTGTTTTTCAACGATCGTCTTCTGGAAATGGTCAGTCTTGATACTTCAGAAAATTTTGGTGTACTGATCGTTTTTTTCTCGGCTCTTACTTGGACTATCTATGCCTTGTTGCAGAAGAAATTGCTTCAGAGTTACACAGCGGCGCAGATTCTGTTTGTAATCTACGTTTTTTCATTTTTGGTCTTGCTTCCTTTTGTTGCAATAGCATCGGACAGCATCATAGGGCTCACAACTTTCCAAATGTCGCTGCTTGGGTTTTGTTGCCTTAATACGATAGTGGCTTACGGTTGCTTTGCGGAGGCTCTTAAAATTTGGGACGCTTCGAAGGTCAGTGCTGTGTTAGCGCTAGCACCGCTTTTCACTATTGGGAGCCTAAAGCTGATGGTGTACTTTTATCCTGACTACGAATTTTCAGATCGTCTTTCAAATCTTTCCCTTATCGGAGCCTTGCTCCTGATAATAGGGTCTATACTTATGGCACTGATACCCTTAATTTACCAAGGCTCCCAAGACAGCACTTTGGCTTCGCCGGTTAAGGCGAATTCGACGCTGAGGGCTTCCGACGGTAGTTGACGATTGGAGTAAAATGTTAAAAACTAAAGATCCTGTGAAATCGTGTAATTAGGACAATTTATGGAACTTAGCCTGCTTAGAGCGAAGTTAGTTGTTTCCCTATTGACTGGTCTTTTACTTTTTACCAGCGCTTTGCTTCATGGTGAAGTTAACCGTTTAGAAGTAACGGAACGAGAAACCTTGTTGCATCCGGATGTTTCCTTCAGCTACGAGCTTATTCGAGGAGTGGTCCACTTTACCTTGGATCCTTCTGATTCGGTAAACGAGATGATTACCGATCTCGCTTATGCTCCTAGAAACAGCGCCGGGCTTGTGGAGTACTCAGCGGATTTTAAGCTGCTAATACCGTCGCGAGATATTGCCAACGGCGGTCTACTTTACATGGTAAATAATCGAGGCAGGGGAGCCACGGCGCCGGAAATCTCCCTCAAAGACCCTCTTGCAGGGCTTGGATTCACCTACCTGCTCACTGGCTGGATAAACGAGATAACGCCAGGCGATGGCCTTTTGAGATTACGCGCACCCATCGTGAGCTCTGTGACGGGACCCATCACAGGAGATGTGCGATATGAGGTAATCGTGTCTAGGCAGTCAAACGACGTGAATATAGCGGGTGGAGGACACTTGGCCTACGAACCGACCGAGGAAGGTTTAGAAGAGGCAGTTCTTTCCCAGCGGCTTTACCAGACTGATCCGAGGGTTCCCATTGAACGCGCGGGATTCGATCTTGAGATAGATTCGGAACCAGACAGCAATCAGCCGCTGGTTACGCTTAGTCTTCAAGGAGGGTTTAAACCTGGCTATATCTACGAGTTGATTTATGAAGCTATGAATCCTGTGTTGGCGGGGGCTGGTATGGCGGGTATAAGGGATCTGGTGTCACTTATTCGCTACGAAGGTAAAGGAAGCGGTGTGTTAGAGGAGCTTAATTTGCCTAATATTAATCACACAGTTGCATATGGTTTCTCGCAGAGTGGGCGGTTGCTGAGACAGTATTTATACGACGGATTCAACGCAGACCTTGATAAGCGCATCGTCTTTGATGGCGTCGTACCGTTTATCGCAGGGAGTGGTTACGGCATGTTCAACAACCGTTTTGCTATGCCTACTCGAACTAGTGGCCAGCATTCAAATTATCTATATCCAACCGACCTGTTCCCTTTTACATACGGAGAAACTACCGATCCTTACACCGGACGTAGCGATGGTGTTTTGAAGAAAGCGCGGCAGAGCAATACTGTTCCCAAGCTCATGCATATCCAAACTTCGAACGAGTACTGGGTACGCGGTGGCTCATTGCCCCACACCAATCCAGATGGCACGGAGGACGCGGAACTGCCTTCAGAAGTACGTTTTTATACTATCGGGGGCTCTCAGCACGGGTCCGGCAACGGTAGGCCTCGCCCCGCTACAACTGGCCAGTTGCCTCGCAATCCGAATCTTTGGAATCCCATCGGTATGTCGCTCGTTGTTCGCATGTTTGAGTGGGTTGCTATGGGTAAAGAACCGCCAGCTTCACGTTACCCACGCATTGCCGACGGTACGTTGGTGCCTTCCCACATAGATGGAGCAATTAATAGAGATGCATGGAATAGGCTTAGTTTCGTGACGCATCCTTCGGCGATTTATAGGCCGATGCATTCGAATTATGGAAGTCGTTGGGATGAAGAACGAGTCATAGAGCAGCATCCCTATTACTCTGATCATTTCTATGGAGCATTGGTTCCTGCAGTTGATCCAGATAATAATGATTTTGAGGTGAGCACAATTTTGCCGCCAACCACCTTAGTACCTCTCGCGACATTTACGCCTTGGAATCTTCGGGCGCCGGCTACCGGAGCGGAAAAGTCGCTCGCGCGGTTGTCTGGAGGCTATATCCCGTTTGCTGTAGACACAGTAACAGCTTTACAAGCACGCGATCCGAGAAATTCTGTTTCCGGCCTCTACACATCATTCGCTAACTACCTGGCCAAGTACGAAGCAGCAACCGATCAGAAAATAGAAGAAGGCTTCCTTCTCCCTGGTTTCAAGGAAGTGTATATGGATATTGCTCGCAGCAATCAGAGTGTGTTCGAATAAAGTAGGAAAGCCATACCAAGATACCGGCATGGCTTTTTTCTCTTTTCTTGCTAGGCCATTCGAATCTAATCGTCACCTGGGATATTGAATTCAATTTTGGACAAACGTGGCAGGGTGCAAAGATGAGGCCCCTTATTGTAAGAAACCGTAGTCGGATCTTCGCCACCCATTAGGTTCATGAAACTAGCTTTGTTATCGACACCGAGACAGACTAGGTTTTCACTGCTACCCCCTTCCTTCACTATGCCGTCCCAAACTATATTGGGCGTATTGAGTCCACTAAGTTCGTGCCAAGGTATTAGTGACCGATGACGAGGTACTGTTCCGCCGCCGCGGTACTCGTTGTCGTGTATATAAATGCTTTCTGGATAGGGGTCATAGTTAGGGTCGTCATAACTGCGTCCGCCTAGGGTATAGCTGTAAATCATTATATTTACGTTATTGTTATCCCAAAAATCATTCTCAAATACTTCGATGTTGTCATTAGCTAGCACCAGCAAACCTGTGCCAGCGGGGACGTTACCTACGATAGCGCCTTCTGGCGCAAAGTTCTCAGTGTTATTGCGATAGACATTGTTGCTAAAAACTCGAGTCCCCTGCCCGCCTTGAACCTCTAAGTTAGGTAAATCAAAGACAAGAATACCTCCAGTGTTATTTGTGGCTACGTTGTCATATACATCGGCATAGGTGGAATTCTCGATTTCAATGCCGGCCACGTTAAATTCTGCGCGAGAATTGCGCACGATTATATTGCTGGACTGACCGACATATATACCTGCGTCGGCCGCTCCGATAGCTACAGCTTCTTCAATAAGTATATTCCTTGATTGTACTGGATAGATCCCATAGGCACCGTTCTCGGGATCAGGGCCATTGGTCCATTCGGTGCGCACGCGACGAATGGTGACATTCGTGCTTTCGTTGATCTTGAGAGCGTCTCCTACCGTGTCTTCTATGGCAAGCTCCTCGATAATGAAATCATCAGCAGTGACCAGCAAACCCTCGGCGCCTTGCACTTGATTCTTGAATGAAAGGATGGACTCGTTGCTACCTGCGCCTCGGATGGTGACCCCGGGTACGTTTAGTGACAGGCTGCGAGTGATTTCGTGAGTACCGGCCGGTATTTGGATAACATCCCCAGGCTGTGCTTGAATGAGTTGGGTCTGCAGTTGTTCTTCAAAAGTCAGCTCAGGTGCCGGCGCTTCTGGCTCGCCACAACTTATCAATAGACCAGCCGTAGTTATTAAAATGGTAGTCTTCATAATCCTGTTTTTAGGTCTCATTGCGTTCCTTTTCCTCAAGAACTGTCCACAATGAAACGAACTTCACAGGTACAGAATCTTTTAGTGTTGAATAAATGCTAGCGATCTACGACCTCGTACATCCAGGTGTCACCGTTGGTTACTGATACCGGCGAAGAAATGCCGCTACCTGTTGCTCCTGGGAAATACTTGCGAGCCAGTTCGTCCAGAACTGGGACTATTTCAGGACCTTCCGTGATACGTTGTAGGCGCTGTTCGTAGAGCTGACCGTCGATGCGCAGGATAACCCGATCGTCATTTTCCAGATAATGGGGCCACTGCTTCCAGATGCCCCCGTAGCCGGTGTTCATATAACCACTGACCAGGAACAGACGTCGATTATGTACAGCTAGCCAGACCGTTCTTGAGGTGTCGGGATCCATGGTCTGGAAGTCTATTGTGCCGCGGTCAGTCAGAAAGCTCCAGTTTTCGGGTGCCTCAGCAAGTTCTCCGCTGGTAAAAGGGCCACCAGAGAAAATTTCTCGGGGACCGTCGGAAAACCGCATGCTGAGTAGGAATAGGCCGAGCGCCATGGCCAGCGTACCAATAATAATACTGATCCACTTAAAGAATTTTTTCATAGTAGTCGCTCTTCATAGGTAAAGAGTTAAAAATTCTGCTAAATTATTGATAAATATTATAATTTATAAAGCTGCAATAGTTGATGTTGCCTTCCCTCTACTGAAAACTCATTCATATCTATACTTTTCTGAAGCAAGGGGCTAATTTTTCTAGGGCAGTCTCTTGTTATTTGTTTCGATTTTTTGGGGCTGAAAATTTAACAGGAAACTAAGTTTGCTACTATGCCTACATTAGAGACTTAAACTAGATAATAATCAATTAAATATCCATGAAACGTTGTACTAATGCTATCGAAGTCGTCAAGTAATTGGGTCGCGAAACTTAACCTAAATATTCAATGTGCAGATGGCCATAGCCGGCTCATTAATCCATCTCATAGTGGACCTTTAAGAGTTCAAAAGCCTTTTTACCCGGAAGGGCGGTCGCTTGCTCACGTTTATATTGTTCATCCACCCGGGGGAGTCGTTGGTGGAGATCAGCTTTACATTGAAATGCTAGTTAGTAAAAACGCCAAGGGGCTGGTGACGACTCCCGGAGCTACAAAGATATACCGGTCTGAGTCAAAAAAGATGATTGTGAAACAAACCATGACTTTGGAGGAACAAGCTACTTTTGAATGGCTTCCTCAAGAAACAATTATTTTTGACGGAGCTTCTGTAGATAGTACAACGAAGGTCAACTTAGGAAATAACTCAAAATATATTGGATGGGAGGTTGTGTGCTTTGGGCGCCCAGGTGCCGGTGAAGTATTCAAACATGGTTTCGTTAGAATGAACTTAGAGATTTGGCGCAACGATTTACCGGTTTGGATGGATAGGGCCGTATACCCGGCAGAGTCTGAAAACAATTCAATATTCCAAGCGGCTTGGGGGTTAAATTCTTCACCGGTTATCGCAACTCTGATTGCTTCTCCGTGCAACCAGCAAATGCAGGAAGGCTTGACCGAGCAGCAGTTAGAGAAAGGGAACTACTCAACTAGCCTAATTGAAGATGTTCTGGTTTGCCGATATATTGGGGCTTGCACACAAGAGGCTAGGGCTTGTTTTCTTGAAATTTGGTCACAATTAAGGCCTATGCTAATGAGTAGGTCGTCGTGCCCTCCACGAATTTGGAATACCTGATAAATAGAATCTATGCATCGATCTGGCCAAAGAGGAAATTGAATGAACTTATCTCCTAGAGAAAAAGATAAATTGCTTATTTTTACTGCTGGCTTATTGGCAGAGCGACGTTTGGCTAGAGGTATTAAATTGAATTACCCAGAAGCTATAGCATTAATAAGTTCAGCAGTTATGGAGGGAGCCAGAGAAGGCAGAACAGTTGCCGATTTGATGGCTTATGGCGCAACCTTATTAAAGCGGGATCAAGTGCAAGAAGGTATTCCTGAAATGGTGCATGATGTTCAGGTCGAGGCGACTTTCCCCGATGGCACTAAACTGGTTACGGTACACAACCCAATACCCTAAAGAGGTAGTCATGATCCCAGGCGAGATTGAAGTTGTAGGTGGTAATTTGGAGCTTAATAAGGGACGCCTTACTGTGAGCGTTACCGTCACAAACAGCGGTGATAGACCTATACAGGTAGGTTCTCATTATCATTTTTTTGAAACCAATTCTGCGTTGAAATTTGAGAGAAATTGCAGTCGTGGCTTTCGACTCAATATTGCTGCGGGTACCGCTATTCGATTTGAACCTGGACAAGACCGCACGGTAGAGTTGGTAGCAATTGGCGGAGATAAAAAAATATATGGTTTTAACGGGGTAGTAATGGGACCCCTTGAAGAAGGTACGGCATGACACAAATAGACCGCAATGCTTACGCGCAGATGTATGGGCCCACAACGGGTGACAGAATCAGGCTCGGTGACACTGAATTATGGATCAGAGTAGAGAAGGACTTCACGACTTATGGAGAGGAAGTAAAGTTTGGAGGTGGCAAGGTTATTCGGGACGGGATGGGCCAAAGCCAGCGAGGTGATGCTGAATCGATGGATACGATAATCACCAATGCATTGATTCTTGATCATTGGGGAATTGTTAAGGCAGACATTGGGCTGAAAAATGGAAAGATCCATTCCATAGGTAAGGCTGGAAATCCCGATATACAGTCAGATATTTCGATCGTAATCGGGCCCGGCACGGAAATAATTGCCGGCGAAGGTCAAATTATTACTGCAGGAGCTATAGATGCCCACATTCATTTCATTTGTCCGCAGCAAGTAGAAGAGGCATTGATGTCAGGAGTGACCACTATGCTCGGCGGTGGCACGGGCCCGGCTACTGGAACCAATGCAACTACCTGTACTCCTGGAATCTGGCACATTGAAAAAATGTACCAGGCAGTTGATAGTATGCCGATGAATTTTGGGTTCCTCGGAAAAGGAAACGCAAGCCTACCTCTGGCTCTAGAGGAGCAGATAAAAGCAGGAGCAATGGGGCTAAAACTGCATGAGGATTGGGGTACGACTCCTGCAGCAATTGACAATTGTCTCTCTGTTGCAGAAGAATTTGATGTCCAGGTAGCCATACACACCGATACGCTTAATGAGTCCGGTTTTGTTGAAGACACCCTTGCGGCACTGAAAGGGCGCACGATTCACACTTATCACACCGAAGGGGCAGGTGGGGGTCATGCACCAGATATTATCAAGGCATGTGGTGCAGACAATGTCTTGCCTTCCAGTACGAACCCTACACGCCCTTATACAGTCAATACAATTGATGAACACTTAGATATGTTGATGGTGTGCCACCATTTAGATCCATCTATCGCTGAAGATATCGCTTTTGCGGAATCTCGCATCAGACGTGAGACTATTGCTGCTGAAGACATCCTTCATGATTTAGGTGCTTTCTCCATGATAGCGTCTGATTCACAAGCTATGGGAAGAGTTGGTGAAGTCATTTGTAGAACTTGGCAAACAGCTCACAAAATGAAAGTTCAGCTGGGAGCTCTGACTGGCGATGATGAAAAGTCTGATAATCTAAGAGCCAAGAGATATATAGCAAAATACACTATAAATCCCGCCCTGAGCCACGGGATTTCAGATTCGGTAGGCTCGATAGAAATAGGCAAGTTTGCGGACTTGGTGTTATGGCGCCCGGCTTTTTTTGGAGTCAAACCTTCCCTAATTCTCAAAAATGGAATGATCGCGGCGGCTCCCATGGGAGATCCAAATGCTTCCATTCCGACACCCCAACCTGTTCATTACCGACCAATGTTCGGAGGTTACGGGCTGGCTGCAGCCAAAACCTCCCTTTCTTTTCTTTCTAAAGCAGCAATTGACGCAGGTGTTCAGGAGTCGATTGGGTTGCAGTCTGATGCCATCGGTGTCAAAAATTGTCGGAATATTAGAAAGTCAGACATGGTAAATAATAACTATCAACCTAATATTGAAGTGGACCCGCAAACGTACGAAGTCAGGGCAGATGGAGATTTACTAACTTGCGAACCGGCCACTGAAGTGCCGTTAGCTCAGCGCTACTTCTTGTTTTAGAGATTGGCTAGTGCAAATGTGGGAACTAACTGAAAAGTATTCCGGAAAGCGACAGCCAGATACGAGTCTGTTTTTACCATTTGAAATGCGGCAGCGCTCCAGGTTGAGGGTCAAACTAGAGAACGGCGAATCAGCTTCAATTGTCTTGCCTCGCGGAGGAATATTGAGAGACGGAGATTTATTGCGATCCAGCTGCGACAAGGTCGTCTCGGTAAGAGCGGCTAATGAGCGTGTTACAACTGTCAGTGATAATGATCCGCTTTTGTTAGCAAAAGCAGCATATCACCTGGGTAATCGGCATGTAGCATTGCAGATAGAAAAAGGATTCTTACGTTATCAACATGATCATGTATTAGATGAAATGGTACACGACCTTGGATTGACAACTGAGGTAGATAACAAGCCTTTTGAACCTGAACCCGGGGCTTATGCTCGCCATAACCATTCACATTCGAAAAATGACTAATACTCCGAATTCATTGTTACGTCTTTTACAATTGGTCAGCCCTTCGTCGCCAGTGGGAGCTTATGCTTATTCTCAGGGCCTCGAACAAGCAGTTGAATGGGGCTGGATAGAAACAGAAGAGCAATTGCAGCTTTGGTTAAGTGGCGTATTGCGAAATTCTATACTTTCGTTAGATGCGCCAGTATTGATCCGTCTCTACAAGGCATGGGAACAAAAGGACTTGGACCAATTACTTTACTGGAATCAATATTTGTTGTCTTGTCGCGAAACAAAGGAGCTTCGTGAAGAAGAAGAATTATTGGGGCGAGCTCTAACGAGAGTCTTAATTACACTCGATCTCATTGATTTACAAACCGTTCAATCGATTAGCATCAAGAAAACTGGTAGTACTGGCCAGAATGCAATTAGTTATTGCGCAGCTTTCACCTGTGCAGGTACAAATTGGGAAATTGATTTGCTTTCGCTACTTCTGGGATATTGTTGGGCCTGGTCAGAAAATCAAATAATGGCGGCGCTGAAATTGTTACCTTTAGGCCAAAGCGCTGGTCAGCGTGTACTATTCGCACTATCGGAAACGGTGTTAAGAGAAATCGAACCTTGTTTTGCTGTTACTGATGAAGAAATCTCAGGCTCACTGCCGGGTCTTGTTCATGCAAGTGCAGCTCATGAATCACAGTATTCAAGATTATTTAGATCCTAAATTATAAGAGGTGTATAGCAGTGCCGGAAAAATCAGTACTTAGAGTGGGAATAGGCGGCCCTGTTGGTTCAGGGAAAACAGCGCTGGTCAACCAGCTTTGTCAAAGCATGCGAAGTGATTTGTCTATAGCAGTAGTGACCAATGATATATACACCAAAGAAGATGCCCAGTTTCTTGTTCGTCATAATGCTCTAGATCAGGAGCGTATCACTGGAGTTGAAACCGGAGGCTGCCCCCACACGGCAATTCGTGAGGATGCGTCAATCAACTTGATCGCGGTAGAAGAGTTATGCCATAAATTTCAGCCACTTGATTTGGTGCTTATCGAGAGTGGTGGTGACAACCTAAGTGCAACGTTCAGCCCTGAATTAGCCGATCTTATGATTTACGTAATCGACGTCTCAGCGGGGGATAAAATCCCCAGGAAGGGGGGGCCAGGTATTACCAGGTCTGATCTCCTTGTGATAAATAAGATAGATTTAGCATCTCATGTAGGGGCCTCTCTAGAAGTAATGAAACAAGACACATTGAAAATGCGCAGCGGACTTCCGTTCGTTTTCGCTAACATGAAAACGAAAGAAGGAGTTACTGAAATTGTAGATTTTATAAAGACTGAAGGGCTCTTTCTGGACAGATAGCCAATCTTGGCCTTACAGGTATACTTAACGACGCCCCAGAAATGAGCACTAATAATCAGTGCGCACTATGATAGAGCATAGCTTGTAGAGCCTTTAACTCATCTCCCTCCTATAGATTCACGCACATTTCTTATTTTTAATTCCCAAGCCTTTGTTTTATGGGCCATTGTCCAGTTTTGGATCATCTAATTTAAATAGAAAATAAGTTTGGCATGTAAATTGCTCATTATGTTTGTTTCCTTACTGAATTGTGTTGAGGAAACATTGCGAGCTACAGCGGAACTGATCACTGATCATAAATCAATAGGAGCAACTAAATGATAAACGAGAGAAGTAAGAGGCCAGTGTGGCGACTCGTAGCCGGGGCTGCATTGGCTTCGGTTCTGACAACACCCCCTGTTTGGGCTGGTGGCACAATAGAGTTTGGCGAGAACAGTTCAGTTACTATAGGGGCAGGGTTGCGCACGGCTTATACTTCAATGGAGGATTCGGCTGGAAGCGGAGATGACTCCAGCGATTTTGACTTGCAGAGCCTTCGTTTGTACATGAATGGTCAGCTTAATGAGCTAGTAAAATTCACGTTCAATACAGAATGCAAGGGATGTGTCTTTGGCCAGGACGCAGGCGACATTGGCAACGGAGGCGAAGTTGATGTATTGGATGCTATTGTCCAATTTGAATTCAGCCCTGAATTCAATGTCTGGGCCGGTCGCATGTTGACACCAGCCGATCGTATAGAATTGAACGGTCCTTATTACGGGCTGAATTGGAACCAATTTACCGTTCCTTTACTTCCTTCTGATCAATTAGGCCAGGCAGGTTTATTGGGCAGGGACGACGGTGTTACGGTTTGGGGTAATCTGGGTAAATTCCAGTATGCTGTCGGTGCATTCGATGGGGTGGAAGGTGGCCCGAACCAAGATGACAATGTTTTATTTTCGGCGCGATTTGCGTACAACTTTTTAAATATGGAAAGTAATCCTGGCTATTACACAAGCAGCACCTACTTCGGCGCTCTTGGGGATATCTTTACTCTCGGGTTATCGATGCAATCGCAGTCAGATGGCACTGGTACCGCTACCGAAGCTGGTGATTTTGATGCCATCATTTTGGACGCTTTGTTTGAAAAAGTTCTGGGAAATAATGATGTACTCACCATCGAGGGTGAATTGAAATCGATGGACGCGGATTTAACCGCTGCAGCCATTGCCGATCCAACTTGCTTCTGTTTATTCGATGGTGATTCGTCATTCTTTACAGCAGCCTATTTGATCAATACTCCCGATACCTTCGGTCGATGGCAGCCTTATCTAAGATACACAAACACTGAACCTGACTCAGGACTAGACAGTGATCTAACCGAGATTGGATTGAATTATATTATCGATAGTCATAATCTTCGGCTAAACATAAACTGGTCTTCTGGGGATGCGAGTTTAACCGGCAAGAGAGGCCCTGATATAGATGGCATATCAATCGGGTTCCAAATTCAACTGTAATTTTTTATGAAACAAAGTAAGGGGATGTCATGAATATTCTATATAAAGCAAAAAGGTTCGGAGCGATTATAGCGGCTGCAGTTCTTATGCAGTGGTCTACTTCAATTCTAGCCCAGGACACTATCAAGGTCGGAGTACTTCACTCGCTGTCTGGCTCCATGGCTATCAGTGAAACGACATTGAAAGACACTGTTTTGATGATGGTTGAGGAACAAAATAGGGCGGGAGGGCTTCTCGGTAGACAACTGGAGGCAGTAGTTGTTGATCCCGCCTCTGACTGGCCTCTTTTTGCCGAGCAAACTCGAGAGTTAATTACTCAGGAGGGGGTAGATGTAATTTTCGGGTGCTGGACTTCGGTTTCTAGAAAATCAGTACTACCGGTAATCGAAGAGCTCAATGGGCTTTTGTTCTATCCAGTTCAATATGAAGGTGAAGAATCATCGAAAAATGTATTCTATACCGGCGCCGCGCCGAACCAACAAGCGATCCCCGCTGTTGACTATTTGATGAATGAGATAGGCGCAGAACGCTGGGTCTTAGCTGGAACTGACTATGTGTATCCAAGAACCACCAATCGCATTCTTGAAGCATATTTGAAAGCTAAAGGTGTTGCTGATGAGGATATCATGATCAATTACACGCCCTTCTCACACTCCGATTGGCAAAATATCGTTGCTGATATTCAACGATTTGGTTCTACTGGCAAGAAGACAGCAGTTGTTTCCACTATCAATGGGGATGCAAACGTCCCATTCTACATAGAGCTAGGTAACCAGGGCGTCTCAGCTGAAGATATTCCGGTTATTGCGTTTTCAGTCGGAGAAGAGGAGCTGTCTGGAATCGATACCGCTCCGCTTGTCGGGCACCTGGCAGCATGGAACTACTTTCAGAGTGTATTCAACGATACTAACGAAGAATTCATAGATTCTTGGCACTCATTTATTGGCAACTCGAGTCGAGTTACCAATGATCCAATGGAAGCCACCTATATCGGTTTTAAGATGTGGGCTGAAGCGGTAGAAGCTGCGGGAACTACTGAGGTAGATGCAGTTGAGCAGGCCATGATTGGAATCGAGGTTCCCAATCTTACAGGAGGAACTGCCGTAATGAACGCAAACCATCACTTGTCCAAACCGGTTCTGATCGGTGAGATTCAGGATGATGGTCAGTTCGAGGTGGTATGGGAAACCGATGGGGTGGTAGCAGGAGATGCTTGGTCTGATTATCTTGAAGGTAGTCGAGATTTGATTTCAGACTGGACTGAACCAACAAGATGTGGCAACTACAATACTGTCGAAAATCGATGCCTTGGGTCCAGCTCGCAGTAGTAGACATAAACTTGTGAGCATGGAAGAATAACTTCCAAATGCGGGGCACCAAAATTAAGTTGGTGCCCCGCTATTTTTAGAAATTCTTCTTTGGGGTGAATTATGCAAAGGGTAGTTCTTATCCTTTCAGCTGTGCTTGTTTTGTTTGGGCTAAGCGGCACTCTTTCGACAGTAGACGCTCAACCAGAAGATATTTTACAGGCTCCTTCGTCTCTTGAAGAGATTGTACAATCACTAGCTACAGCACGTCGTAATGAAATACCAGCATTAGTAGAGAATATTGCCGAATTGGAAGATCTGCGACGAAGAGCCTTTCTTGAAAGCATGCTAGAGGGTCAGATTTACTTTACCCGTGAAGAACAACGTGTAGTTAGAGCAGTACGTATCGAGGATCAGTTTCAAATCAGTGACAGTCTAACGGGTGAGGAGCTGGGACTGGTTGGCACTAGAGCCGTAGGTCGAGTTAGTGTCAACAATAGCTTGCGAAGAAATCTTAGATTACTGATTGCGGGAATTGATCTTGAAGATGAAGAACCTGGAATTCGCCTCTCGGCAGTCGAATACTTAGTTTCTCAGGCTGCAACAGAGTCTCGAGAGTTGCTTCTGCAACTGAGATCAGTGGAAAGTGATGATTCTGTGACTCTGGCAATTGAAGAAGGCCTGGCTCTGGTTGACCTGTCGTCGGAAGACCCTTTGCTTCGAAGCGCAGCACTTGATCAATTATCTGGTAATTTAAACAACACCATTAGAAATGCCATCAGGCAGGTTGCCGAGGGAGATCCTGATCCGGATGTCCAGGCCAAGGCAGAGGATGCACTTTCTTCTATTCAGAATAAAGTTGAGTTGTATGGTTATGTTCAAACACTATTTTTTGGACTAAGCCTTGGTTCAGTATTGTTGCTTGCTGCTATTGGTCTGGCGATCACCTTTGGGGTAATGGGTGTTATCAATCTCGCACATGGGGAGTTGATCATGTTAGGGGCTTACACAACGTATGTTGTTCAGCAAACCTTTCCAAACTCCATTGAAGTGTCTCTTCTTATAGCTGTTCCAGCGGCGTTTATAGTGTCTGGGTTATTCGGCATTGCTATCGAACGAGGAATTATTCGATTTTTATATGGGAGGCCGTTGGAAACGCTGTTGGCAACCTTTGGTATTAGTTTAATTCTCCAGCAGCTGGTTCGGACTGTTTTCAGTCCACAAAATCGGCCAGTAAGTAATCCTGATTGGATGAGCGGGCAATGGCAATTAAACGAGGTGTTAGCCTTCAACTATAATCGGCTTTACATACTGATATTCTGCATAATCGTATTTGCTTTATTGTCGTTACTTTTGAAAAAAACCAGACTTGGAATCGAAGTTCGAGCTGTAGCGCAGAATAGGGCAATGGCCAAGGCCATAGGTGTTCGAAGTGGCTGGGTAGATGCTCTAACCTTTGGCCTGGGTTCTGGTCTTGCGGGTATCGCCGGAGTTGCCTTGAGTCAGTTAACGAATGTAGGACCTAATTTGGGCCAAGCCTATATTGTTGATTCTTTCATGGTTGTCGTCTTTGGAGGCGTAGGAAATCTGTGGGGTACATTCTATGGAAGTTTTATTCTAGGGATTACTAACAAGATTATGGAACCCTGGGCGGGTGCTGTCATCGCGAAAATACTAATACTCGTCTTCATCATTCTTTTTATTCAGAAGCAACCCAAAGGTTTATTTCCTCAAAAGGGTAGAGGTATGGAAGAGTAGTTTTGCAAAGCAAGTCATTCATCATTGAAACCTTACAAGGAGATACTGGCGGGAGAATATTGATCGCCGTCTTGCTTGCTAGTTGTTTGATTTTTCCCGTATTCAACTTGTTTGTACCCGAATCTTCCGTATTTCACATTTCCACCTATCTGGTGACTTTGTTTGGCAAGTACCTATGCTTTGCCCTATTGGCACTCGCATTAGATTTAGCTTGGGGCTACTGCGGTATTTTGTCTTTAGGGCATGGCGCGTTCTTTGCGCTTGGTGGTTATGGCATGGGTATGTACTTAATGCGGCAGATAGGTGATCGTGGAGTTTATGGGGATCCGCTTCTGCCTGATTTTATGGTTTTTCTCAACTGGACTGAACTCCCTTGGTATTGGAATGGGTTTAATAATTTTGGGTTCGCTATGCTCATGGCTGCTTTTGTCCCTGGGCTGTTAGCTTTTGTCTTTGGTTGGTTGGCCTTTCGTTCTAGAGTTACTGGTGTTTATCTCTCCATCATCCTGCAGGCGCTGACATACGCATTAATGCTGGCATTTTTTAGAAATGAGATGGGCTTTGGAGGAAATAACGGGCTTACGGATTTTAAAGACATTGTTGGTTTCAATCTTCAATCCGATGTTACCAGAGCTGTGCTTTTTGTCATAACGGGCCTAATACTAATTTTCGTGTATCTTTTTTGTCGACATATTGTTAAGTCAAAATTTGGTCGTGTAGTGGTCTCCATACGAGATGCCGAAAGTAGAATGCGTTTCATTGGTTATAAAGTTGAAAATTATAAAACTTCGGTATTTGTCTTATCTGCGTTAATCGCTGGTATTGCTGGCGCGCTCTATGTGCCTTTCGTGGGAATTATTAACCCTGGAGAGTTTGCGCCGCTTAATTCCATCGAAATTGTTATATGGGTGGCCATAGGAGGACGCTCGACTCTGTATGGAGCTGTGCTTGGGGCGATTCTGGTGAACTATGCGAAAACTAGGTTCACCGCAGTACTGCCAGAAGTCTGGTTGTTTGCGCTTGGTGGACTCTTCATTTTTGTAACTTTGTTTCTACCAAAAGGTCTTGTCGGTTTCTTTTCCGATGTGAAAGAGAAAATGAGGAAGAAAGCGTGAGTCGTTTCAGTAAAATGTTCGAGGGATGGCGCGGGGAAAGGCAATGGAGCGCGTTTAGTCCAGAAATTAACTCAAGAGAATTCATCGATCTTAGTCATGGGACATTGCTTTATCTGGAAAATATCACCGTGAGCTTTGATGGATTCAAAGCGCTAGATAAATTGGACCTCTACATCGACAAAGGTGAACTACGGTGCATTATCGGAGCCAATGGTGCCGGGAAGACAACTATGATGGATGTAGTGACTGGGAAACTCAGGCCGGATAGTGGTACTGCGTTTCTAGGGCAAACTGTAAACTTATTAAATATGAGCGAATCAGAAATCTCCGAAGTTGGCATTGGCCGCAAGTTTCAGAAGCCAACCGTATTGGAAAATTTTTCGGTCTTTGACAACCTTGAATTATCTCTTCATGCCGATCGAAGTGTGAAAGCTGCTCTTTTTGCGAGACTTACCGGTGAGCAGAGGGATCGGATTGAAGAGGTATTGGAAATTATTGGGCTGAAAACTGAAAGAGAGAGAATTGCTGGGAATCTATCTCATGGGCAAAAGCAATGGCTGGAAATAGGGATTTTACTTATTCAAGACCCATACTTATTACTAGTAGATGAACCGGTTGCGGGAATGACGGTTCAAGAAACAGAACGAACAGCTGAGCTGCTGACCAGCTTGGCGGGTGAGCGGTCTGTTGTAGTTGTAGAGCACGATATGGAGTTTGTTCGCTCCATTGCAAATATCGTCACTGTTTTACATCAAGGCAGCGTGCTAGCGGAAGGTACAATGAACGAAATTCAAGAGGATCCAAAAGTTAAGGAAGTTTACCTCGGGAGCACCGAATCAAGTTCATGAGACTTAAGTGTTAGCAGTCAAACAGTTAAATCATTCCTATGGCCAGAGCAGGGCGCTCTGGGATTTAGATTTCTCTGCCCTAGAGGGAACCATAACATGTGTGATGGGGAGGAATGGTGTCGGGAAAACGACTCTCGTTAAATGTATTCTCGGATTGGAACCAATCGATTCTGGTGAAATTACTCTGGGTGGAGAAGCCATCCACCATCTCAATACTGAAAACAGGGTACGGCGAGGCATAGGGTATGTGCCTCAGGGCAGAGAAATATTCTCTAGTTTGACAGTAGAAGAAAATTTAGCTATTGCGTTGGGTGCCAGACGGGACAAGTTAAAAACAATCCCCGACCGAGTTTACGATCTTTTTCCTGTGCTTAAGGAGATGGGAAGCCGACGAGGGGGCGATTTATCAGGGGGGCAGCAGCAGCAGCTTGCAGTTGGTCGGGCGCTTGTAAGTGAGCCGGATTTGCTAATTCTGGATGAGCCTAACGAAGGTATCCAACCCAACATAGTTCAACAAATAGGCGGTGTATTACTGCAGCTCAATAAAGATGAAAATCTTACTATTATCCTAGTTGAACAAAAACTGACCTTTGCTCGACGCTTGGGGCAATTATTTTATCTAATGGACAAAGGTCGTTGTGTTGCAGAAGGCGATATGGATTCTCTAGGTGACGATCTTATTAAGAAATTCCTAGCAGTCTAATATAGGTGCAGCATTATTGCCGAGGTGATCACATTGATTCGTTTCCTAAGCTGTTAGGGACTGTGATCTCACCAATCCACTGATTGCCCGCACTCGATGACTCTCACTATCAGTGACGTACACTATGCCATTGTTTACGCAGACTCCGTGAGGTCGGTTAGTTTTGCATCCCAATGGATCGCCATCAGGGCCATCACCTCGCTCGCCGTTGCCCAGCACCGTATAGATCCCGCCGCTTGAGAGTGACATCCGTCGGATAACATGATTCTCGGTGTCCACGATATAGAGAGAGTGGTCCTCGCGGGAGTACGCTATACCTTTTGGTCCATTGAAGGTAGCGGAGATCGCAGGCCCACCATCGCCGGTGTACCCCCTTTCCCCGGTGCCGGCTATACGTTGCAGGCGATTTCCCTCGATGTCTAGCTGATACACTGAATTACCCTCTCTCAAGACGAGATACGCATTACCATCAGGATCAGTATCAATGGAACGGGGACCTAGCAGTGGTGTGCCTCTTAAAGCGCCGTTGTTGGGGGTGGCGATGCGTTCTCCTGTGCCGCCAATCGTATCGATAAAACCGGTTTCCCGACTGACAAGTCGCAGGCGCTGGTTTCCAATATCGCAGATCAGCAAGTTACCGCGGGAATCGAAAGCAATACTGTGGGGCTGCCTTAACTGGGCAAGGACTGCGATACCGCCATCGCCGGAGAATCCCGCTTCGCCATTGCCAGCGAGCGTCGTTACCACACCAGATTGGCGAGCTATCCGATGCACGCAGTGGCTGTCGCGTTCGACAATATAGAGATTCCCCTGTTCATCCCATCTAATCTCATGAGGCGCGGAAAAGGGAGTATCCAGCGGACGTCTCGATTCGGCTACAAAACCCTTCTCGCCGTTGCCGGCTATTGTAGAGAGCATTCCGCTTACCAGGTCCAAGCGACGGGTGCGCCCTGTATCTACCTCACAGAAATACAGAGCTCCATCAGGCCCTATAGCCACGCCATACGGATTGTTAACAGGCGTTTCCGTGGCAGGGGCACCGCCCGGACCTTCGTATTCGTAACCAGCAATACCTGTTCCGGCCACGGTAATTACTCGCTGTTGCTGTGCTGAGTTGGGGGAAGACAGACCTACCAGACCAGCAGCAAGGGATGCCTGTAAAAACCGTCGTCTTGATATGTTAGTCATAGCCACACCTCTTGTTCTTTTTAGACTAACGACTATACAACAATCTCGGTCTGTCGTGCGGTTGAATTGCACTGGCTATTATGTCTGGATTGGGGTAAAAAAGAGCAAACAATAATAGCAAAAACTCAATAGTTAGAAGTACGTAGGAGTAATAGCAGGAGAAAAATTATGTGTGATGAAGAAACCCAAAAAGAAGTAGAAGAATACTTACGCAGTCACCCAGAGATAACGCGTCGTGATTTCACAAAGCTGGCCACTGGGGCTGGCCTAGCACTGATGTTCCCCCCGATGGTGAATGCTCAGGCTGTGTCGGAGCGGGATGTGAATATCGAGACTCCGGACGGTGTAGCTGATTGCTACTTCGTTTATCCTTCGATGGGAGCTCATGCTGCCGTGCTCGTATGGCCCGACATTTTGGCATTGCGACCTGCTTTCCGTGAAATGGGCAAGCGTTTAGCCCGTTCTGGTTATGCAGTGCTTACTGTCAATCCATTTTATCGTGATGCACACGCACCAGTGGTCGGCCGAGGTGCCAGCTTCAGTCAACCGGAAATCCGTAATCATGTGTTGCCGATGGCCCGCAATCTGAACGCTGAGACGCACTTTACCGATGCTCGTGCTTTTGCGGCCTGGCTTGACGATCAACCTGAGGTAGATACTAACAGAGGCATTGGTACCACTGGCTACTGCATGGGTGGGCCGATGGTCATGCGTACCGTAGCTGCTGTGCCAGACCGCTTTGCGGCCGGCGCCACTTTTCATGGAGGCGGCTTGGCAACCAACGCGCCCGACAGTCCACATCTGTTAATTCCGCAAACACAGGCCCAGATTTTACACTGCATAGCCGAGAATGATGACGACAACGATCCTCAGGCTAAGGTAACCCTCAGGGATGCATACGATGCGGCGGGCATTGCCGCAGAGATCGAAGTCTACGAGGATGCCATGCATGGCTGGTGTGCGATTGATTCTCAGGTTTACCACGAAGCACAAGCAGAACATGCTTGGAGTAGATTACTCAACCTATTCCAAAACGCTTTGGCGTGACCTTATTTACAAAGGTGCCTTCCCATTGCGGGGGGCACATTTAACAATAAAAAATGGGCTATTGCGTATTTAGTTTGTTAGTCCAGAATATGTCGATATCTCCGAGGCTATTGTCCTGACGAGTAGAGAACCAGGAAAACGTGTCTCCACCGGGCGGTAAAGCTGGACACATGTCTGCCGCAGCGGTGTTCACTTGCGGCCCCAGATTGCGAGCTGGTCCCCATTTGTTGGGACCCAGCTGCATGGCTCCGTAGATGTCAGTTCCGCCGTAACCTCCTGGACGGCTGGAGGTGAAATACACCGTGCCACCCTTGTCCTGGGTGAAATGAAATTCCTCGGCGGAGGTGTTGATGTTTGGACCTTGGTTAATCGGAGTAGTCCAATTGCCACTTTCATCTCGCTCTGAGCAGTAAATATCCGAACCTCCATAACCGCCACTGCGTCGAGATGCAAAACACAGAGTCTTGCCGTCTTGTAGTACCGCCGGGCAGTGTTCATCGCCTTCTGCGGTGCTGATGGGGAAGGGTACCAATTCGGGTTCAGTCCATGCGCCATTATTTTTGTGTGTTACAAATAGATCATGGTTGTTGAGAGGAGCTGTAGTGGCTAGCCGATCCGATCGAAAATAGATGGTATTGCCGTCGGCCGTGATCCAGGGCTCCCGATCGTCTCCCCTACGTAGCGGATTGATATCGGTCTGAGGAGGTTGATTTACCGGAATGCCCATATTCACCGGAGTGTTCCAGCTGCCGGTTTCGGAATTAAAGGTGGCAATATAAAGGTCCTTGGGATCACCCTCTGCCACTGCCATATCTTGTCGTGCGCTGCAATAAACCATTGTGCCGTCATCGGCGAAAGATAGCTCCCCCTCCGCCCACATTGTATTGATGGGTGCGCCGAAGTTGTGAACGGCTATATCGACCCAGCTTTGTTCCTGAGCGGTTATCAAAGGGGAAATAAGGCACAAAGAAATCAAAACGAGATATTTTTTTGGCACCTTTCTGAATTTATCCAGAGAAGTCATAAAATGTACTCCTAGAATTCTATTAAATTTTGATTCCGACTTTTCTTCTAGCCGCGAGAGGTCACCTGGAAAGTCCACCAGCGATCAGCACGCGGAGCATTAGAGGGAGGGGCGGGATTTCCCGGTCCTCCATGAATTTGCAATTTAGTGACCCGAGCTTGCCAAGCTCGGTCCATCTCAGTAGGTTCAGTTATACGATTCAGATAGACTGGATACACAACGCCATCAAGACGCATTACACCGCGCTCATTTTCTCCCACCTTGGCGGCCCAGTATTTCATATCGCATACAGAACAACTCAGGTACATTTCGCCCTCTGGAGTAGCCATGCAGTTCAGGTTAATAGAATGGGGCCGAATGCCAGCGTAAATTTGCAGTTGGCACAGTTCAACATTGTTGGCAAAAGACCAATCGTTAACTTGGCCGTCCGAACTGTCACCAAAGAGAAAACCTCCAGGAGTTCTGTCACAAGGGCAGATGGATGAGTAGATAAGAAAGCCGATAACACCCGCTACCAGAACGCAGGCTGCGCTGCCACCGAGAATTAGTTTTACGTTTGATTTATTTTCGATTACTTGTTCTTCTGTCATGATGTTCTGTTTCCTGTTTCGTTCTATTTATTTATACCACTTAATGTAATTATAGATCTTATTATCTGAGGGATAGCCGGTAGTCTAACACCATCTCTTCTGTAAGAGTTGTCCCGAATCCAGGTTTGTCCGGGGCGATTACAAAACCATTCTCCACAGAGCAGGACATGGCATCAAGGATTTCCGATCCTCCCGGAAAGCTCTCAGCCATGGTACAACTCGGAGAAATTAGAGCCGTCGGGAATCCCCACGAACTGCCTCCGCGATGCGGAATTATCTCTAGCCCAGCTGCTTCTACCAATTGTGAGATACGTCTGCCAGCAGTTGTTCCACCACACCAGGTAATATCTGGTTGCAAGATCTCAGCGGCTCCCAATCGAATGAGTACGTTAAACCCATGCTGCGTGTATTCGTGTTCGCCGCAGGCAATCCGCGTCCATCCGCTACCTCTACCGCCGACTCGATTAACCAGTTCAGCATAACCGAATACATCATCTGGTGAGAGCAGTTCTTCCATGAAATATAAGTTGGCCGGTCGTAAATCCTCTACCAATTGCACTGCCCATTCAACCGTCCCGTCCCGCGAAACACAATCAGTCATCAGTCGCACGTCAGGTCCCAGTTCTCGCCGCGCCCGCAGCACTGAATCGACGTAGGCAGTCCTGGCTGCAGTTGTCATGCGCGGACCCCCGGAAGTTGTAAGTTTGAAATTGCGCACTCCGGCAGCTTTGCCTTCACTGAAATTACCGTTGGTCTGGTAAATTTCCAGCCGATCCCGATCAGCTCCCCCTAATAATTCATGCACAGGGAGGCCAGCGTATTTGCCAGCTATGTCCCACAAGGCATTGTCCAGAGCACTTAGAGCCATAACGAAAATACCTCGACGGCCATAGAAAACCCCAGAGGTGTACATCTGGTCCCAAAGTTGCTCTACATTAAGCGGGTTGGAGCCGAGTAATAAGTTTTTCAGGTGGCCATCTATAATTTCCACAGCTGCACTGCCTCCGGCCCCCATTCCGAACCCAGTGACGCCTTGGTCAGTCTTGATTACCGCAATTATAGCCGAAGGCAGTTGTTCGAATGGTCCACCGTAGCGCCAGCGCCTAGGGTCATCATCCGAGTTGAATGCAGGCGAATCTAACAAACCATCGGATCGTTGGTTTATGTAGATAGGATAGGCCTTAACCTCGCGAATTCGTGGCACAGGGGACTGGGCAAAGAGCAATACGGGAGAAGTTATAGCGGTTCCCACACTTGCGGCTAGGAAGGCCAGGCTGCTCGCTTGGCTGAAAAATTGACGTCGGCTCGGCTGCCTAAGCTTCTTCATTCGTTGCACCGATATTTTCTGCGTAAACTGATTATAAAAACTCGCAGAATACAGCGCCAATTTCAAGCCGGCAGATATCATCAATAGAATTTTGATTCATGGCCGACCGGTTTCTAGGGTAAAAAGTTGGCGCAGAATCCGACGCCACTGAATGTATTGTTCTTCCATGGTGCCGCTAAGGCCATGCACTTGTTTGTTTAGTTCAAGAATGGCTGGTGCTATTTCTCGATTGAAGCCGGTAGCAAGTTCGCTAAACTCGACCTCGTAAATTTTGCTCCAGCGAAACCGATCATAGCGTTGAATTAGAGTTAAATAGCCGCTGGAAGAACTGTAACGCGAAATATCGTACGCTTCCCGCGTGGCCGCTTCGTCTTGTGCAATCTGGTCGTAGGAATAGCGCCGCCAGATTACATAGGAGGGTTGCATATCTTCATAAAGCGCTTGGTAGTATTCATCAACGGTATCGATAAATAAATGGTGACGCACTCGCATGTCCTGTACACGTGCCATCATCGGATCATTGTTAGCTGGGAGGCTGACCAGACTGATGTAGCCATTTGCATCGGTTTTAAGTGTATGGGCGAAAGAGTCTGGTGACAGATCTGCTGCATATGCCATTTGGGATACGAGTGCTATATCTCTAAGGTTTTGGTCACTTAGCTGAGCTCTTACAGCTACTAGATCGTTGTTGATCTGGTTATAAAGATCCTGGAAGGGTTCGGTGAAGGATTCGGGTTCAAAGCGATTGCCTGGGGTATATCGGGTGGATATCGGAAAGTCTTCCTCTAGTGTAAGGTCAGCGTATTTTTTGTTCAGCCACTCACGGCCAGAACTATCTTGTACTTTGATATGGATTTGTAATTCCTGTCCATCGGATCTGAGCACAGTACCTGACAGTAACAGATCCATGGAAGGATCATCTTGAGGCAATACCCTAACAGCCCCCCACTGGTTCGCATCGATTAAGGTATTGCGTAAAACATAAGGTAGATACTGAGTTTCATTTTCTCGAATTGTAGCGAACTCTAGCCCGCCGTATCCCGGGTTCGTTTCTTCCTCGAGTGCGGTTTCAAAAATACGTACGCCTATGTCCAGGAGCAAGAGTTCGGATGGTGTCACCGTTGCAAGATCAAGATTAACAGAACCGACTAGAGGTATAGTTGGTTCGACAGGAGCAGGGACATTTTGAACGCAAGTAACTAGCACAAGGCCATGAACCACAATTGCACAACTTTTTAATACGGTTGTAATTAGATTCATAGCTTTCAATTGTTCAATCCAGTGGTGTTCTCTGACTGCACACCCGGCCACGGCTGATTGTCTGTATACAATTGTATTCTTCCGGAGGAGCTTCGTACTTGTTGTATGTTTGTCTCAAGTTAAAAGGAATACCATCACCATTTTGAATGCTTGTGATTAACTGCAAAGAGGAGCCGTTGGCTGATACGCTGAACTGATGGGTAATATAGAGTTGTTCGGGAAGCGTAATCTCAAAAATCAGTTGTAGTCGATTCCATCCGCAAAATTCTGACCCATGAGGGCTAGAAAAAGTTGGAGTCGGACCAGTTTCCATACCACAGATCAAGGGAGCTTCACCTTTACGTTCAACGCGCACTTCATTGCGATTCTGAATGATTTCCATAGTGGTTTGACGGCTAATGTACTCAGCCACTCGCGCGAGGTTAACAAAATTTGATCTGCTGCGAGAAGAATTAAGGTTTATATTACCGATTGATACACGGGGCCTGGAGAGCGGTCTGATACCGGCAACTTGAGCTGCAGCCTGTTCCTGGCGCATGCGCATTACGCGATTGAGTTCATCCTCCCAATTGTCGCTGCGTGTAAAATCTTTTTCCCAAGAGCCGGAAAAGTTCAGGCGTACAGGTGTATCTAGGTCGAGCAAGGGGAGATCATCCTGGGCGATGGACTCTCCGGCAAGGCAAAAAATAAAAATCACCATGCAGGCACCTTTAGTCCATGCCTTGGTGGGCAGGGGATAATGAGTATTGTGTGGCACCGCTAAAAAGGTCATGACCGTAATTTCGAAGAATCTCGTTATTATAAACCGGACGTAAGGGTTTACACCCTTAGGTCCAGTTCGAATGCTCCAATACCATTCTCTTTTAGTCAATACAGTAAACGTGCTGAGTCACAGGTTATCCATTGGACATTCTTGTAAAGGGCTTTTATGCTCCATACGCAGAGAAACTCACAGAGAAGGAGGTTTTCTCCTAATGGCGAATCAAAAATTCTTTAAATCACTTCTAGTTCTAGTTTCCACATTGTTCCTATCGTTGCCGACAATGGCCCAACGGGACTTTAGTAATGTTGATATTGTGGCTAACCACGTGGCTGGCTCTTTCTACTATCTGCAGGGCGCTGGGGGCAATATTGGGCTGTCTATCGGGGATGATGGTGTGGTTATGATTGATGATCAGTTTGCACCGCTGACTGATAAAATACTGGAGGCTATCCGCGAACTCAATGACGGCGAAATTCGTTTCGTTATCAACACTCACGTTCATCCGGATCATACTGGAGGAAATGAAAATCTCGGCAATATGGGCATCCTGATATTGGCCAGAGATGAGGTACGGGTTCGTCTCAGTGCGAGCCAACCGGAAAGCGCCCTTCCCGTGTTGACTTATAGTGATGCGATTACAATTCACCTTAATGGAGAAGAGGTATATGCCTTCCCGGTGCCACCAGCGCATACAGACGGTGACACTTTTATTCATTTTAGAGATTCTGACGTAATACATGCTGGTGATGTATTCCGTACCACTGCCTTTCCAGTAATCGATACGAATAATGGTGGCACATTAGACGGCACCTTAAGTGCATTGGGAGTCCTTATTGGAACGGCAGGTCCTGATACAAAGATTGTGCCCGGGCACGGTGAGGTTTCCTCCCGAATGGATGTTATGGGGTTCCGCGATATGATTCTGGATGTTAAGAGTAAAGTGGCTCCCATGGTGGAAAGAGGTCTTAGTTATGAAGAGGTTGCTTCAGCTAATCCCACCTCAGCATATAATGCTAGATACGGGGATTCAGAGAGATTTCTACGCGCCGTGTATTCAGAGCTAGGCGGCTTGGATTAAAGTGTGATGCGATCATTTAGGCTATTTTTGGCGGTCAGCCTTGTTATATGGAGTTCTAACTCTCTAGCAGCGGCCGATGAAAACTGCCGCCCGTTTGAGGTTAACAATGGCCGTATTAGTATACCGGTCAACATTGCTGGTACTGAAACCAGAGCAATAATCAACAGCGGCCTGCAAACTCTTGGTGTTTCCACGGCCCTTGCGGAACTACTCGGTCTGGAAGTAATCGAACCAGAACCTGTTAGTGCCCAGCGTGCCCGGTATCTTCCTCAGTTAACACAGTTGGGTCAGCTAAGCAGAGTCGAAAATGTTCCGGTAAGTGTTTTCGGCCAGGATGTCCAGATGGACCAACTTTACGTGTTTGACCAGGATCTGCCAGTGGCCAATCTCAGTGTGATGATGTTTCAAGATGTTGTGATCCAGATGGACTACCCACAGTCCCGTATGTGCGTCCTGCCCCCAACCAGTATCAATTTGGAAGATGCAGCAAATATCTCCATGCGGACTACTCTTTTAGGGGCTCCGGCCATAGAAGTGATTTTCAATGGGAGCGAATATGTCTGGTTGGATTTTCAAATCGGTTATCCCGGTGGAGTCTCGATTGATTTTGAAACCGCAGAAGATCTAGGGTTCTTAGAGGAGAGCCCCACCGATGCGGATGGCTCGGGAACAGCAACAGCAATAGCTGAATCATTGGCTTTTGGCCCCTACGAATTAGGAGGAATCAATACTACCTATCCCACTGAAGAAGGCCCCAGAGTCAGAAGGTCGAGTCTTGAAGATGGTCTTTTACGGGCTAACAGACGCCGTAATCGATCAGTGCAAACACATGGAGAACTGGGTTACGAGATCATGCAGCACTTTGTGATCACGGTTGATTTTAATGAATCGAGGATGCATATTTTTGCACCATAGCTCAGTGAGAATACCCCGGCTGCTATCTGTAATTACTTTTTTAGTATTGCCTTCTACTTGTGCGTTAGCAGCGGAAGCAATTTCACGCGAGCAGCTTGTAGCCGGTTTCTGGTCTTCAGCAAGGGAGACAGATAGACTCGAGATTCAGACGCGACTTATAGAAAGGGCTCGCGATACTGCTGCACTATATCGGTGGTTTAAAGAGGGGCCCAGTTTCCAAGCAGATGTATTAAAGGGTCAACAAGAGGATATGCGTATAGCCGACGATGGCACACGTTTCCCCTATGTCTACCTAGTACCTGAGACCTACACCCCCCAGCAGTCCTACCCAGTCGAATTCATACTGCATGGTGGTGTGAGCAGACCGGAATGGGAGCCTGGCGGAGGCTGGTGGCGTCGCGGCTATGATACTTTAAAGCAGGAAGATCGAATTGTTGTTATACCAGCTTCATGGGATCAAGCATTCTGGTGGCACGAAAATCAGGCAGAGAGCCTGCCCGCTATATTGAAGGAGCTTAAACGAACTTATAACATCGACGAGAATCGCGTCACACTGAGCGGTGTTTCAGATGGAGGCACGGGTGCCTATTTCTTTGCTTTCAAGCAGCCTACCGAATGGGCGGCTTTTTTCCCCTACATCGGTCATCCGGGGGTTCTGAGAAATTCACAGAGTGGGGGAGGCTATCGTCTCTATTTCGAAAACCTAACGGCCAAGCCCTTGTATATTGTCAACGGTGAAGTAGACCAACTTTACCCTGCTTCCTCCTTACAATCATTTATTCAGATTTTGGAAGAGGCCGGAATTGAGCATGTTTTTAAGGAGATCAAAGGAGGAGGACATAACACGCGATGGTTGCCAGAAGAGACTCCTTTCATCGAAGAATTCAAAGCAGAGCACCCGCGAGATCCACTACCAGATCGAATTCGCTGGGTGGCTGACCGCACTGACAAGTTCAACCGCAACTCTTGGATACAGATTGATGGGTTATCACGCACACCAGGTCTTCTGGATGTGCTGAGAGAAGATAATAAATTTGAGGTAACTGCGCGTGGCGTATCTGAGTTCACGCTGTTATTGAATCCGGAGGAAGTCGATTTTAGTCAGCCAATACTTGTTTATGTGAACGGTACCACTGTATTGGCGGGAAAGGTGCTCGAGAGCAAGGAGACCTTGTTGAAGTGGGCGCAAAAGGATCTTGATAGAAAGATGTTATTTACGGTGGAGTTGAATTTGCAAGTTCCTGATTAGGTTTGTCGCTCTTCTTGTTAGCGCACTTTTGGATGCAAGTTTGAGTAATCGCTGTGATCCTTAATAAGGTTGCTCCTGTAAACATTACGAAACAATTGGAAGAAATAAAATCTGCATAGGCATACTCTGATAAATAGAACAGTCTGCGGAAAATCGATATGATGCCCACCGGTTTGTATGTTGTTAAATTTTTGCAACACTTTTTAAGTGTGCGCTTTGTGTTTGTATTCAGATATCAGCGCTGACGTTTTTGCAAGGTATAAAAAGGGTTAAATCTAGTGATTGAATTAATTATTAAGTTTGTCTTATGACCATTCGGACCCGTAAAGGTGGGCTGGAGGTTGCCACAGAACTGGCGGATTTTGTGGATGATCTGCTACTGCCTCAGCTCGGAATTAGCACCGATGTGTTTTGGTCGGGTTTCGAATCAATTATCAACCAGCTCACACCGCGCAATACTGAGCTGTTAACCTTTCGTGATGACCTGCAGGTCCGAATCGATGCATGGCATCGTGATCGTAAGGGTGAAGTTTTTGATGTATCTGTCTATAAGCAATTCCTAAAAGATATCGGTTATTTGTTGGAAGAAGGAGAGGCTTTTGCCGTGGGAACGGCTAATGTTGATGAAGAGATCTTCATGCAGGCTGGACCGCAATTAGTAGTACCCGTTAAGAATGCTCGCTTTGCTCTCAACGCATCTAATGCCCGCTGGGGTAGCCTTTATGATGCTTTGTATGGTACCGACGTAATACCAGAAGGCGGAGGTGCCGACCGGGCTGGTGGTTACAACCCGGTCAGAGGTGAAAAAGTTATTGCCTTTGCTAAGTCGTTTCTCGACGAAGCCTATCCTCTGGAATCCGGCTCTCATAGCTCCGTGACTAGTTATAGCATCAACGGTGGAAAACTTTGCATAACAGCCGGCGATGAATCTACCGAGCTATTAGATGGAGCTCAATTTCGTGGTTATCAGGGTGAACCGGCCTCGCCTTCCACTATTCTTCTGGCAAACAATAACTTACATGTAGAGATTCAGATTGATCATCGTTCCGATGTTGGAAAGGATGATGCTTCAGGCATAAAAGACATTGTGCTGGAAGCGGCAATCACCACTATTCAGGATTGTGAAGACTCCGTCACAGCCGTAGACGCCGAAGATAAGGTGGAAATCTATCGTAATTGGCTAGGTTTGATAAAGGGTGACCTTGAGGAAACTTTTATAAAAAACGGGCAGGAAAGGACTCGTATTTTAAATCAGGACAGGGAATACACAGGCCCCGATGGGCGCCAATTTAAGCTACACGGGCGCAGTCTCTTGTTGGTTCGTAATGTCGGCCATTTGATGCGTAACAACGCGATTCTTGATAGCGCAGGCGAAGAAATTTATGAAGGCATTATGGACGCTGTTATTACTGGCGCCATCGGCGCTATTGACGTCAATCAAAAGAACGTCTTACGTAACTCCCGCACAGGCAGTATATATATAGTCAAACCGAAAATGCACGGCCCGGACGAAGTATTGTTCACCTGCGAGTTATTCCAAAGCGTGGAAGATTTGTTGGGGCTTTCAAGGAATACACTAAAGGTTGGCATTATGGACGAAGAGCGCCGCACTAGTGTTAATTTAAAAGAATGTATTCGCGCTGCAAAGGACCGACTGGTTTTCATTAATACAGGGTTTCTTGATCGCACCGGTGATGAGATGCACACCAGCATGGAAGCGGGCCCCATGATTCCCAAAACTCAAATGAAAGCTTCAACCTGGATTAATGCCTATGAAGACAATAATGTAGATATCGGGCTGGCTTGTGGCCTAAAGGGTAAGGCGCAAATCGGAAAAGGGATGTGGGCGATGCCGGATTTGATGGCTGCCATGCTGGAACAGAAAATAGGTCATCCACAAGCAGGAGCTAATACCGCCTGGGTGCCATCGCCGACCGCGGCTGTGCTTCACGCACTGCATTACCACAAAGTAAAAGTATCTGCACGGCAACAGGAGCTTGAGTCTCGAACTCCTGCTAGCCTCGATGATATTTTAAAGATCCCGGTGCTCAATGATGCTGCCAGCCTTTCAACGGAAGAGATACAACAAGAATTAGACAATAATGCTCAAGGTATACTCGGCTATGTGGTGCGCTGGATAGATCAAGGGATCGGTTGTTCCAAGGTTCCGGATATTCATGACATTGGTTTAATGGAGGATCGAGCCACGTTGCGTATTTCCAGTCAACATATTGCTAATTGGTTGCATCATGATATTTGTACTGAGGGCCAGGTGAAGCAAACTTTACAGAGAATGGCAGCGGTTGTTGACGAGCAGAATGAATATGATCCCCTTTACGAGCCCATGGCAACAGATTTTGAGGGTTCGTTAGCTTTTAGGGCAGCATGTGAGCTGGTATTTGAAGGAAGACTACAGCCTAGTGGTTATACAGAACCGATTCTGCATGCACGCAGGTTAGAGAAAAAGAGTGGATGAAAAATTCAAGCAGCCGAAGAGTTCATTTACATAAAAACTAACTCTTTAAATGTTTAAAATTAAAACCTAAAAAAGCCGAGGCATTGCCTCGGCTTTTTTACTGATCAACTAGCGACCACTTTCGTCCTCGGCCATCTGCTCCAGTTTCCGGGCCCCAGCTAGAATACCGACCATACCGTAATTGCCTTCGTGACAGGCGTACTCATAAATGGTTTCGTCGATTCTTGACAGTGGGTACTCACCATAGAAACCAGAAGTGAACACGGAAGTGTCGTCAACTCGGAAACCGTAAATAAGTTTATTTTGACCACTTCGTCGAAATGTTTCGGTAAGAATAAGGTTGTCAGCGGGAAATCCCCTTAACGTGTGCCAGTCATTAAAGTATTTGGTTTCTACAACCAGTGTATCCCCGTCCCAGTGTCCGATAGAATCACCCATCCATTTCTCATGGGCTTCTGTTGCCGGGTTGCGGTTATCAGTGATCTTGATTATGCGGGCGTCGTGCACCATTTCAGCGACAATAACCACATACCCAGGAGACTGAACGAACTGCAAATGACTGTTATAAATCACAGGCATCATAACAGGCCCGGCTAGCGGCCCAAACCCGACCAGGCATCGCTCCGGTAAGCCCCGACCTTCAGGGCCATCGTTACGACTAGGCAAGTTAGCGCGAAGAGCCCGAACGTTGTCCATCACCCCGGGCTGTAATTGAGGCATTCTACCGTTAGGCGGATCAATAATTGCCGAAGTACGCAATTCTCCGTTTATGGTGGGAATAAACTGTGCGTCATCTCGCCAGAAAAGATCGTAGTTGCCAATTGGTGGTAAGGATTCAGCTAGTTCCGGTGGGGGTCGATCGGCTTCCAGCGGTTCATTGTCTGCGTCAAATCGCTGCTGTTCAGCACGCTCGATATCAAGTGCTTCTTCTTCGGTGTAGAAACGCTTTTCACCCAGACCTCTTGGTCTTTCAAACGGGATTATCGACGTATGTTTCCAGACAGACTGAAAATCAGGCACACCCCATTCCGTGAGCGGAACCTGATAATTCTGACCCATTGCCTTAATGGCGAAAAATGACAGGCTAAGTAACAAAGTAATTTTGATATTCATGATGTTGACTCTTGTCGGAATTGGTCATTAACGATAGTTTGAATTCGATATTCTTGCTAGCCCTTGAGTTTTCTAGCTTTTCTTTCCTCCGGAAGCCTATCATTCCCGCCACGCAAGTCAATGTTCTGACCCCGAACAACGAGCAAAAAAGCCCTTATGTACCTAAGCTTGAAAAGACGTTGAAATGCAACAAATTGTGATAACTGGGTGCCATCCAGAAGTTTGTTGAATAACCGAGTGGTTATTTGTCATTATAGACGGTCCTAAACAACAATAAGATACTTTATAGAGGCAGTAATTATGCGCAATCCAATTCGGCTCCTAGCCTTTATGGTGGCCTTCATATTCAGCGGGCATCTTCTTGCCCAACAAGGCAATGCTCGCGGCACGATCGGCGAAAGCCCCTACAATGTAATCAGAGGCTGGGCTAAACCTTTCCAGGAAAGTGGGTTTAGCTTCGGCGGTAACTCAGGTGTCTGGGCGGAATCCCCGGACCGCATCATCATCGCGCAGCGTGGTGAAACTGTACTCCCTTATCCAATACCCGACAATTTTCCTGGATACGCTGGTTCACTCGGTATAAATGTGTTGCGTGATACCAATCGCCGCACCTGGCAAAACTGTCTCTATACAGTGAATGGTAACGGTGAAGTACAGGAGCTTTGGAATCACTTGGATTACTTATGTGAAGGTTCCGCAGGCCCTGGCCCGCACCGAGTTCGAATTAGTCCATATGATCCCGAGAAAAAGATATGGTTGGTGAATGAAACTTTTCACCAGATCTATGTATTTTCCAATGATGGTAGTGAAGTTCTAGCAACGTACGGAGAGAAAGGTGTGTTGGGGGATGATGAAACCCACTTTGGACGACCTCAAGATGTAGCCTTTCTTCCTGATGGCAGAATCCTAATTGCGGACGGGTTGGATAACCACCGAGTGATGATCATGGATAGTGAGATGAACTACCTCGGTGAATTCGGTGGGTACGGCGACGGCCCAGGACAGTTCAACACCATTCATGCGATTGGTATTGGCCCTGAAGGGAGAATCTTCGTATTGGACAGGGCTGGTGGAGAAGTAAATCTGTTTCGTACAACCAATGATCCAGCAGTTGTAGAGTTCGAACTATCCATCGGTGCTCCTCTGACGCTTCCGCTAGATATCATAGTTAATGAAAATGACTTCTGGATTACAGACCTAGGTCCATTGCGATTTATCAATTTCGATTTTGAAGGCAATATCAAATACACCTGGCTAGTGCCACGAGATCTTCCTGATGGTTATCTTGAGGTGCATACCTTTAGTGTTGATGGTGAAGGCAACCTTTATGGAGGAGATAACCAGTATGGTCGTACGCAGAAATTCGTTCCTAAGCCGGGGGCAGACTCTGAGTTATTGATTGAAGCTCCCTGGGTTGCACGCTAAATAATTAAGGAATTCGTAATGAAAACAGTAACACAAAATTTGATCGTAGCGATCAGTGGCTTGATATTACTAAGCCTCGCAATGAGTGCTAGCGCGCAACGGCTAAATAAGCTCATTGAGTTGTTTGAGAATGATCAGCCTGCATTTGGGGTTCTGTCTTTTGACTACTCTCTTAATAATGCTCGAGCCATGGCCAGCTCGGGTCTCGATTTTCTTTTTATCGATATGGAGCACGCGCCTTTCGACATAGAACGGCTCCGACTCTTTTTGCTCGGCATGACAGATAAGAGGTCCATAATTGAAAAAGGTAATCTTCAACCGGATGTCGTCCCTCTAGTACGTATACCCGCAGCGGGTGGGGCTGAAGAATTGATTGCGCAAGCTAAACAAGTATTAGATGTTGGAGTATTCGGCATTTTCTTTCCTGCTGTTCACACGAGAGAGCAAGCCGAATTGGCCGTGCGTGCCACCCGTTACCCACAATACAATGAAGCACCGGACTACGAACCTGAGGGTCTTAGAGGACGAAACCCTTCCAACGCTACATGGTACTGGGGGGTGCGCGACTACCATGCCAAGGCTGATGTGTGGCCACTGGATCCACAAGGCGAACTGTTGGCGATGATGTTCATTGAATCCCGAGCAGGCGTGGAAAATATTGAAGAAATCATAACCGTTCCTGGCCTAGGTGGTATTTTCATTGGACCTTCAGACCTAAGCACTTCTATGGGCTATACAAGTCCTGCAGCCCCGGAAGTAGAAGAAGCGATTCAGACCGTTTTAGGAGCATGCCTTGAGCACGACGTACCCTGTGCTATAACAACTGGTCCGGGGTCGGTGCAACAGCGCATAGAACAAGGATTCAGGTTTGTAACGGTTGGCGCTGATGGAGGCCTAAATACAGGCGCAAGTAGTGCTCTCAGGCTTGGACGGGAAGCTGCGGGTCGTTAGTTGGGATTCCGTATTTTTCACCGGATTAAAAGAAAATTCCATGCCCTACGGTGACCTCTATAAAGAGGTGTTCGAGCTTGGTACATGTGTGTTCCTTCATAAATTCTAAGGCAGGTACCTAGTATAGATTTACCGTCATCGCCTTCGGGAAAGTAATCCTATAGCTTGTTAGTATGGTTAGCCATGATTGAACTTCAGAACGTTCAAAAGTCTTTTGACAATGGTGACACTTTTGCCGTAGTCAACACTTCGTTTACAGTGGAGCGAGGTGAACTTCTGGGTCTAATAGGAGAATCCGGTTGTGGGAAAACTACGACACTGAAAATGATCAACCGGCTTGAAGAACCTAGCCACGGTTCTATTTATATCGATGGTAAAAATGTCTTGGAGAGAAACCCTGAAGAGTTACGACGAAATATAGGTTATGTATTTCAGGGCATCGGATTGTTTCCACATTATTCAATCAGAGAAAACGTTGCAGCAGTTCCGACCTTGTTGGAGTGGAGTGATGAACACATAGAATCACGATGCCACCAAATTCTCGATCTAGTGGGCCTGTCCATCGATAAATTCGGTGATCGTAGACCATCTCAATTGTCGGGCGGGCAACAACAGCGTGTGGGTGTGGCGCGTGCGCTGGCGGCAGAACCGGAAGTCGTGCTGATGGACGAGCCATTTGGCGCTTTGGACCCAATTACCAGATCTGAGTTGCAGGAAGAGTTCAAGCGCATACAGAAGGAATTGAATCTCACAGTAATAATGGTCACCCATGACATGATTGAGGCCTTGCTAATGGCAGATCGAATTGCCGTCATGAAAAAGGGAGAAGTATTACAGATAGGCACGCCCCGAGAGCTTATTAATAGTCCGGCGCATGAATATGTTAAAGAGATTGTCGAAATGCCAAAGCGGCGGGCTGACCTTCTGGAAAAGTTGATGCATAGCTAATGAACGATAATTTACGTGAACAACTTCTATTACTTCCGGAGTACTTCCAAGGGCATTTAGTACTCACACTTGTTGCTCTGGCCCTTGGTATTGCCATTAGCATTCCCCTGGGAATTTGGGCTTCCCAATCACAAGCGGTTAAACGGCCGCTATTAACTACAGTGAGTGTTATCCAGACATTTCCTAGTGTTGCTATTCTGGCCTTGGTAGTGGCTTTACTGGGTGGACAGATAGGTCTAGTACCTGCAATTGTTGCTTTAGTGCTCTATAGCATGTTACCGATAGTACGCAACACGGTTTCTGGACTGGAAACTATACCTGACGATGTTATTGAGGCTGCGCGTGGGATCGGCATGTCTTCCGGCCAGATTCTCATGAAAGTACGCCTGCCGTTAGCTCTGCCTATCATTATTGCTGGTATTCGCACTGCAGCTGTGTGGACAGTTGGACTGGCAACACTTTCCACTCTGGTCGGTGCTACTAGCTTTGGAAACTATATATTCACTGGTTTACAGACTCGAAATCTCGTATCGGTGACTATAGGCAGCCTTGCAGCAGCTATATTAGCTGTTGTACTGGATTCCCTAATTGGAGGTTTCCAATGGTTAAGTGAAAACCGGAATGAGAAAGGGGCTGTGTCGAAGTTCAAACGAGTTCGGACAGCATTGATAGGACTAGTCCTCGTGGGATTTTCGCTCTCAGCCTATAGCTTGTTACAAAAACCATCCGTGGATTTTATTGTTGGGGGAAAAGGTTTCACCGAACAATACATAATAGCCGGATTATTGACAGCAGAACTTGAAGAGGCTGGTTTCAGAATTGACCAGCGGCTCGGATTAGGTACAGAGGTGATCTATGAAGCTACCGCCAACGGAATGGTGGATGTTTATTTAGAGTACTCGGGTACAGTTTGGGCAAATCGTATGAACGAAACAAGCAATCCCGGGCGTAAAGAGGTGCTAGAAAAGGCAGGAAACTTTGTTGAAGAGAATGATGGAATGCATAGCTTAGGCCCACTCGGGTTTCAGAATCTATATGCGTTAGCAATGCGCAGAGATCGGGCTGCGGAGTTAGGTATAGAAACTATCGAAGATATGATTCCCTTTGCTGATACTCTGGTAGCGGCTGGTGATCTCGAGTTTTTCGGTAGACCGGAATGGATTACACTGCGGGATACTTACAACATTGACTTTGCGCAAAAACTTACGTTCGATACAGCCTTAATGTACACTGCCGTCGATAGGCGCCAGGTTGACCTCATTGCCGCATACACCAGTGACGGTCGAGTCGATGCTTATGGTCTTAAAATAATTGCTGACCCTAGGAATGCGTTGTTGCCATACGACGGCATGCTGGTTGCATCGTCTTCGGCGGCAAAGAACCCACTGTTTCTGGAAACCTTAGGGGCACTGGTTAACAGAATTTCAGATGAAGCAATGCGGGAAGCTAATAGGATCGTAGATGTAAATGGGGGAACTATTTCTGATGCAGTGAATTACTTACGAAGTGTAATTAAAGGCAAGTAATTTTTTACTATTGTTGAATCTTAAAGGGGCGCGCCAAAGGATTTCACTCACTTTGACCTTTGGTGGGCGTGTAATAGTCGAGGCAAGGCTATGCCCAACTCTCAGGGCTTAGACATTCCCCCCGAAGCGTTAGATATTCAGGGGCCGGTTTACCTACGGAGCTTCCAACGAAGCTCGATAGCAACGGTTTATATAGCGTTCTTATTGGTACATTGCAGCTCTGGCCGCAGAATGTACTTGGATGGAATAAAGAATATCGCTATTTTGAATCATGCCTATAAAACCGATGTTGGAAACAGGATCAATCCAGAACCAGGAGCCAGCGATTCCCCACCACCAGTGAGTACCTAACGGCGCGCCCTGGAATGCAGCTGAATCTTGCACGATGGCGAAATCCACGCCAAACCCATTGCCAGGGTACAGTTGCCCTATATCCTCGACAGCGTCAGGTAATTGGTTGGTACGCATGATTTTAACCGCTTCTTCGGAAAGAACACGCTTGCCATTCAGTTCTCCACCGTTCAGATGCATCTGTACGAATTTCATGTAATCCCCAGCAGTTGAAGTCAGCCCGCCGCCGCCGGAAAGGAACTTGGGTGGGTTCAGAAAAGCACCAGTATCTGTGCGCGATAGTGTGCCATTCTGGGCTGGGAAATACTGGCGGGCCAATCGATCGGCATTTTCTGGTTTTACATAAAAACCAGTTTCCGCCATACCAAGGGGATCGAACAGGCGTTCCTGCAAAAATTCATCGAATTTCTGACCAGAGAGCTTTTCCACCAGGTATCCTTGAACGTCGACTGAGATACTGTAGACCCATTGCGTACCGGGCTGGTAACTCAAGGGAATAGTTCCTAATGCTGGAATAGATTCTTCTAGAGTGTAATTAAACAGGTTCATGATGCCAGCTTCGGCGTAAGCGCTTGCAATTGGGCCTTGCGACAGAGGCGGAGTATAGAGTAGTCCACCGGTATGGCTCATTAATTCACGGATGGTCATCGGATGGTTGGCGGGTTCAGTGACCCAGCTGCCATCATCATTCTGGGAGACAAACACTTCCATACCTGTCAGCTCGGGCAAATACTTCTCAACAGGATCACTGAGCTCGAATTTTCCTTCATCGTACAGCACCATTAGTGCCGTACCGGTAATCGGTTTTGTCATGGAAAAAATGCGAAAGATGGTGTCTTCCTGCATCGGTACCTCATCTTCCACATTCTGGTACCCAAGAGCCTTGCTTAGTTGGATTTCACCATTTTGAGCAATCATGACTACTGCGCCGGAAAGTTTACCTTCGTCTACGCGGGCTTGCAGATCAGCAGTAACAGCGTCTAGGCGGGCTTGCTCAATATCAGCATAGGTGAACGAGCCTACTAACAGTATCAGATTTAAGCTGACTAGAGCGGCAATAAATTTTACAGTGATTCTCCCGATCATGGGGTGGACTCCTTTAAACATATATTGTCCAAACTTAATTGAACCATGCGTTTTACGACATCTTAGCATGGTTCACCCGATCAACATAAATCCCATTACAGCAGCTGTCAAGGCTATAAATATCAATAAGATAGGGTCACTGGATTGCTCTGGAGTGAGCTACAGCGAGGTCAATGGGCCGTAACTTTCTTTTTCGGTTAATTCCATATGGCGATTGTTAGCTAACGCAACATCCGAAATACTAGTCGATGATTTCGAATTCAATTTTGTCAAATAAATAGAGGCCGCGATTTGGACCTAAAGGCCTCCGCGTAGCCGAGTGTTCCGCACTAAGGCGGTAACGGATTCCACTACCACGGACAAAAAGCGAATTAGTTTGATAGAGAGCCGTTGCCACACTACCGTCCGCTGACGGACTGACATTGAGTGTATCACTGCAACTGGAACCTGTTACCTCTCGAATAGCAAAGTCTTTTATGGCCAGCTCACCATCGATAAGGTAAAAGCCTAAGCTAAGGTAAATAGGGTCTTCTCCAGTAGTGGATAAAAGTGTTATGCAGTCCGAAAGGAGATCAGTTGTGGTAGCGTAAAAAGTGGTTCCCATGGGGGTAGATTCAAAACGAGATTCCTGCACCGTTAGCGCGGCCCGAATGACATCTGCCCAAATGTCGTAGCCAGCTTCGTTTAAATGTAGCTGGTCCGCCCTATAAAGCTCAGGTCGTAAATCCCCACCCTCCGACAGTAAATACTTGTCAACTTCGACGTGGAATATATCTTCGTCTGATCCGGCCCGATCGCTGAAACCTGAATTTACCTGTTGTGCTAGTCCCCAAAGGTTGCTCCTAGCGATACTAGGTTTTACAGATAGCAAGTAAAGGCGCGTATTAGGTAGATTGCTTTTTATCAGGGTGATTATCTGATCTAGTTGATCCAGTATGGTCGCTGGAGTCAATCCGTATACGAGATCATTGTCGCCCTCATATAAAACTATAGCGCGTGGGTTGTATTTTCGAACTATCCGATTGAAATAATAGATCACGTCGTTCATAACACTGCCGCCAAATCCCCGGGGGATAACGGTCAGTGGAGCGAGATCGAAGGGGGCGTCTTCGTTCCAAAACCCAATGCTAGAGCTGCCTATGAGGAGTATTGCCTCCGCAGGGGGAGGGACCTGAAAATCCTGGTTTTCGAACCCAACAATGGAATACTCATAGCGAGTAGGGTCTGGTTGGACCTGCGCGTTACCAACTGAAGAAACAAGCACACTTGAAACGACGACCAAGGTTCTCAACAATTTGATAACTTGAGACAGCTTTTTGAAAAAATCGTCGTGACTGCAAATTTCCATGACTATTTTAAGAGCTTCAGATTAAGCTACACCAGCGCCCCTGACTCCTACATACACAGAATAGAGAGACTGACTGGCAGTCATGAACAGCCGGTTACGTTTCGAGCCCCCGAAACAGATATTGGCGCAGACTTCGGGTAAACGGATAACGCCGATAGTTACACCGTCGGGCGCAACAATTTGGACCCCTGGTCGCGCACCAGCCCAGACATTGCCATCGATGTCGCAGCGGATACCATCGGCGGAGGTCCGGTTACCATTGGTAGGGTCCACGAGTTCGGCGAACACGCGGCCGTTTTGTAGCCTTGTTCCGTTCACGTCCCAGACTTTGATATCCTGACCCGCACCGGTGTTGGCTACATAGAGAAGTGAATAGTCTGGCGAGAAACAAAGCCCATTGGGGGCATCTATATCATCGGTTACCCGATTTGTATTCAAATTAACACTGTCGATTCGGTAAACCGATAGGGGTTGTTCCTGTTCCGCCCGATTACCTTCATAGTTTCCTCGAATACCATAGGGAGGATCAGTGAACCAGACACTACCATCTGGATGGACCACCGCATCATTTGGTGAATTGAGTGGCCGACCGTCATAGCTATCAGCAAGGACTGTGACCGTCCCGTCATATTCGTAACGTACAATACGCCGGTTGCCATGTTCACAGGAAATCTGGCGACCCTGGAAATCAAAGGTATTTCCATTGCTATTGCCCGCGGGGCTCCGAAATTCGGAGACCCGACCGTCATCTTCAATCCAACGTAGCTGTCTGTCATTAGGAATATCACTCCACACTAGGTAGCGACCGACTCCGTTCCATGCCGGTCCTTCCGCCCACATAGTGCCTACATGGTGGCGCTGAATAGGAGTGTTAAAAAGTATGTAGCGCCGGAAGCGATTGTCCAATGGAACCAAATCTGGGTCTGGATATCGCAAAGGAGTATTTCCTGACCAGTCCCTTGGCTGATGCGGTGTTAGATCCTGTGCCTCGAGAAGTTTTGGTAGTAAAGCGGCACTAGCCGCAGTAGCGGCTAGAAATGAACGACGTTTCATTAGAACCTCGATGGTGTGATTGGGAGTTTGTTTGCCCACATCTTTAGTATTTATTTGTCAATTGATGCTAATGGAAGGACCCCGTAATGTCGAGGTCAGGAACTACAAAATGAAACTAGGTATTTACGATGGAAGGCAAATTTTACGTTTAGAAACTACAAGTCCGCGGCATCGAGAAATGGCCCGTCAACACATAGTCGTCTACCGTCTGGAGCATCACAGGCACCGCAGATGCCGACGCCGCATTTTGTGAGATAGTCAATGGCATTATGGATCTGTTCCGGTTTGCAGTACTCTCGTTGGACTGCTTCTGCGGCATGAACCATCGGAGCTGGACCACAGTTGTAGAAAGTCAGATTCTCGAGCTGCTCTTCAGATAGCTCACTGAGTCGTTGTCGAAGCAGCTCAGTAATTACACCTTGATGTCCAAAGCTGCCATCGTCTGTCGCTATAGACAAGTCGCTAACAGCTTCAGTTTCATCGATGAAGTAAAGTCTATCTTTGCTACGGGCACCGAAGAAGATTTCTGTGTTGCCAAAATCCCGAGCAATTTGCCATACGGCAGCCAATCCCGTGCCACCTGCTACTGCACAGATTCTGGCTCCTTTCTCTGGGGACACTGCGGTACCATATGGTCCCCGCACATAGGCCTCCACTCCAGGTTCGATATGCATGAGAGCTTCTGTAAACTCGCCAAGGTTTATAACAGCAAGTTGGAAGGGATCATCTGTTAGGGCAGAGAAAGGTTTTTCACCCAGTCCAGGTATCCAAAGGAACACGAATTGGCCAGCCTTTATATTGATTTTTCGATCGAAAGTGAGAATACAAATATCGTCTGTTATCTTTTTATTACTCACTAGAGACACTGATTCAAAACCCATATCGATGTCGTAACGAACGAGCTTCTCGGCATTCTCAGTGGATTTTTCGAGATCTTTGCTTAGGACCTGAAAATATTCCGCAATTTCCTTGGAGTTCATGCCAACCAGAGCAGAGCCAATGCCTACAATCGTGGCCCCAGCTTCCTGGAACTCCTTTACATTGCCCGCGCTACTGATGCCGCCACAAGCAATAATAGGGCAAGGAACACAGGCCCTGATTTCTTTCACGATTCTAAGTGCGGTGGGTAAAATGTCCTTCCCGGATACCCCCCCTTTCTCGTTACTTAGGATAGGATGCCCATGGTCTTCGTAACGCGAAGGCCCCGTGGTGTTTATGGCACAAATCGCATCGGCGCCGCCTTCGGCGGAAGCAATGGCGAGTTCATTCACATTGGGAATATTCGGTGTCAGTTTAGGAATGACCGGAATATCAACTGCAGCCTTTACTGCGCCGACTATTTCCCGAACGAGTTGCGGATCTTGGCCCATGTCCATGCCATAACCTTCCGCATGAGGGCACGACAAGTTTAGTTCCAAACCATCTCCGAAAGGCGCAAGAATCTCAGCAACATTAATGTATTCCTGAATGCTGCTGCCAAAGATTGAAATAAGCAGAAAGCGATCTGGCGGAATAGTGAGCTTTGAAAGCAACTCCGCTGCGCGTTCTGCGCCGGGATTGGTAAGTCCTACAGCATTTGTAAAACATCCCGGCTTGTACTGGGTGAGAATCGGCTCAATATAACCAAGCCGTGGTTCCTGCCCTATGCTCTTGGTGGTGAGCACTCCCACCTCTGGTATGGTGTCGAACACTCGCTGAATAATATTGGCAGAGCAGGTAACGATTCCAGAGGGGATAGTGAATGGGCCTGAGAGGGACTTGCCTAAAAACTCTGTATTCAACGTGGAGGAGAACTCTTTAACATTCAAACTCGGAAAACTATTTTATAGCTTGTTGGCGGGTAACGCACTAGGAAAGCACCAAAAGCGCACCCGAGTTGCGCTTTGTTGGCTAAACAATTTATCGTGATTTCAATTTCTACTGAATCACCTTGGAAAATGTTCCAGGGGTCTTCAAGATCTGGTAGTAGTTGCTCAAGACTTATTGGAAAAGTTGAACCAATGTACTTAAGAAACTAGAGCATTTTTTTCAAAGCGGGTTTGGTTACTTTACCCATGGCATTTTTGGGTAACGTTTCGACTATCTTAATCGACTTGGGAATTTTGTACGATGACATCTTGCCGTCACACCAGCTTTTAAGTGTGTCATAGTTGAGTTCAGATCCATCCCTTACGACAATGAATGCAGTAACCGCTTCGCCCCAAGTGTCATCTTCGACACCGATCACCGCCACCTCAATAACGTCCTCCTGTGTTAACAATACGCCTTCGATTTCCAACGCTGAGAGTTTGTAACCACCTGATTTAATGATATCCACCGACGAGCGGCCCATGATTCGGTAATAACCATCTTCCACTACGGCGACATCGCCTGTGCAGAACCAGCCATCCTTAAACGATTCTTTGGTTGCCTGTTCGTTATCCCAGTATTCGAGAAACACGTTATCCCCTTTGACTCGAATTTCACCAGGTATTCCCTCCTCGTTGATAGGTTGGTCTTCCTCATCGAATAGCTGAGCCTCGACGCCTGGCAGTGGTTGGCCCACACATCCTGCTCTGCGCTCACTGTCGTAGGGGTTAGAGATACCCATGCCTATCTCTGTCATCCCATAGCGCTCTAGCAGAATCTGGCCAGTCAGTTCCTGCCATTGGTGAAATAGTTTTACTGGGCAAGCAGCAGAGCCAGAAATATTGAGGCGCATTTTCCCGAAGCCATCACAGATCCGCTGCACATGGTCAGCTTCGATGGTGTCAAAGTACTGGATTAATTTTACGTAGATGGTTGGTACTGCCATAAACAGATTAAAGGTTCCGGCAACGACCTGATTGCTGATTCTAGGAATATCGAACTTGGCAAACATGTGAACTGTGGCTCCTGCCCACAACCCACAGCACAGTATATTGATAATTCCATGGATGTGATGTAGAGGCAGGAACAGTGGAATTATGTCATCCTCTTTCCAAGCCCAGGCTTTGATCAGCGTAGTGATCTGCGCGCTAATTGTCTTGTGTGTACTAACTACGCCCTTGGGCTTATTTGTGGTGCCGCTGGTAAATAAGATCATAGCGCGTCGTTCCGGGAGGATCCCGGGGAGCTTGCTCGCTTCGTCGGCTAAAATATCTTCTACAGATAACAGTTGGATATTTAGTGTGTCACATAATTCACGTAAGGATTCTTGGTGTTCGCCATTTGCAACCATACGGGTCACGCTGGCACTGGTAAGATAATGGTCAAGTTCCGTGACGGCCGAGGCGACGTTTAGTGGAACTGCGATGCCGCCAGCGCGCCATATACCGTGCATGGTAGTTACGTAATCGAGGCTGGCCGGGATAAAGAAAGCGATGCGTTCTTCTTCGAGATCCGTCTCACCGTTCAAAAGGCCCGTTGCGAAACGATTGATTCTCAGATTTATCTCGCTGTAACTGTGGCTATTGTCGCCATCTACAAGCGCGATCTTTTTGTTCTCGTTTATAAAGCTAGGGAAGGAGTCCATTGTGATTGTTTCTCTACTCAAAAAATTTTCTTATCTACGGCATGGATACTGGAGTATAAAAATTAAAACATAGCGTTCACGATGAAGAACAGGATTGACGGCCCTAATAGGCATCCTACGCCCGTATAAAACGTGGCCGTCATGGCGCCGTAGGGAACCAGCTTCGGATCAGTAGCAGCGAGTCCAGCGGCTACTCCACTGGTAGTCCCCATCAAGCCGCCGAATACCATCGCTGACTGTGGGTTATCCAAGCCGATATATCTTGCCACCAGAGGTGTACCGATCATTACCAAGATGGATTTCACCACGCCTGCCGCGACGCTCAGTGTGATGATAGTGTCACTGGCACCTATGGCTTCCCCTGTAACCGGACCTACGATGTAAGTCACAGCCCCAGCGCCAATTGTTGTTATCGCGGTGGGGTCAGTGTAGCCGAACATCACTGCGATTATCGCTCCGACGACAAAAGAGACGATCACACCTGCGAAGATAGATATCACTCCGGCTATGCCGGCTTTTTTCAATTCACTCAGTTGGACCCCGAACGCAGTAGCTACGATGGCGAAATCTCTCATCATACCCCCGCCCATTAGGCCAATGCCGCCGAGTAAGGCGACGTCCGCCACTCCTGTATTACCGCCAGTAGCCACTCCGCCGAAGTAGGCGGCCACCAGGCCAAGAGCAATAGCGATACCAGAACCATGTATGCGGCCTCGAGTTAACTTGTCTGCGAGGAAATAGGAAACCCAGATAGCAGCGCCTACCACCGCGAAGGCCACAATGAGGTTATTGCGAATAAAGACGGACTCGATGAGATCCATTACGTTGTCCCCTGTTCTTCGCTATCGCTTTCAGTTGCCTGTGAGGCACTGCCGATCTTACTCAGCACCGGCACTAGCGCAAAACTGACAAGAACTGCTGCGACCCCCGCTAGGAGCGCTAGTAATCCGCCGTCGACGGCTGCAGCGACATTCTGGCGAGCTGCCATTGCTACCACGATGGGAATGTACATGGCACTCCAGAACTGAATGCCGTTTCCGGCGACGCCCTGAGTTAGTGTCTTAAACTTTTCTGAATTACTGGCTAATACAAGGAACAACATGGCGATACCAACACCGCCAACATTAGCTTCAACATTTAGGGCTACACCGAGAGCTTCGCCAATTAACATGCCTAGGATCAGGCAAGCGGACAGCAAGGCTACACCAAAAACAATCATTCTTTTTATCCTTTGTTAAATACTCTACGTCATTGTTAGGAGGAAGAGATGCGATGATATGATGGGAAAAGGGCTAAGTACAATTTACATAGTTCTGACTGTTATCATGTAATGGTGCGCGACGCGCTATCTTACAGGCTATGCGTTTGACATAACAAGAGGCTTATAGCTTAATTGTCCTCCGCCCCCAATGGTGTCCAGAGTCTATTCCAGGTTAGGGGATTAGGCCTATCTTCCAAAAATAATTAATGATGGATTCGAGATGACGAAACTACTCAGAGTGCTGATTTTAACAATTCTTGGTGCAATGTTGCCGACTACAGCAGGTCTGGCTCAAGATGTAACCACCGATATTCTAGAAAATGCGCAGAATTATTCAGATCGTTGGGTAACTTATGGCAGGAATTATGGTGCCTGGCGTTATATGCCTGACGACCAAATAAACCGGGAAACCGTTGCCAACCTTCGTCCGGTCTGGATCAAACAGACAGGTGTCACTGGTGGCGCATTTGAAGTAACCGCGCTCGTGAACGACGGGCGTATGTACCTTACAACAGCTAATAGTCACTTGATCGTGGTCGATCCCTTAAGTGGGACTGAGTTATGGCGTTACGATCATGAATTCGAAAATGTTGATCTTTGTTGCGGCCCACATAATCGGGGAGTTGCGCTTTACGAAGATAAGGTGTTCTGGGGAACACTTGATGCACACTTGCTAGCGTTTGATGCGGCTAGCGGTATCCAGCTTTGGGATGCAGAAGTGGGCGATCACCGTGAATCTTTCTCTGTAACTGGAGCACCCCTTGTTGTCAAAGACATGGTATTGATTGGAGTCGGTGGAGGTGAGTTTGGGATCCGCGGGTATATTGATGCCTATGACGTGAATACGGGTGAATTACGCTGGCGCTTTTTCACAACAGCAGGTCCTGATGATCCCAATAACGCGACTTGGGAAGGCGATTCCTGGCAAACTGGAGGCGGGCCAACTTGGGTTACCGGGACTTATGATTCTGAATTAAATCTGGTGTTCTGGGGGACGGGTAATCCCTGGCCTGACCTCAACAATGCCGTTCGCCGTGGAGATAATCTCTATACCAATTCCGTTGTAGCACTGAACGCCGACGATGGTGAGCTAGTATGGTATCACCAGACTTCACCGCGAGATGAGTTTGATCACGATTCCACTTCTGAGCCGATGATTATCGATGAAGTATTTGAAGGGGAACTTCGTAAAATGATTGTTCATGTCTCGCGAAATGGACATGTCTACGCAATGGACCGTGAGACGGGTGATTTTCTTTGGGCAGGTGAATATACCCGCGTAAACTGGGCTTTGCGCGACGAAAGTGGTAAACCCGTGCTCAAGGAAGAACTCTATAACCCTGCAAGTACAGTTGTGTTTCCCGGTATATTTGGAGGCAAAAATTGGCCACCCGCTTCCTACAGTCCTGACACGCACATGCTATATATACCCACCACCGAGTGGGGTACCACTTTTATTCGTCGGGAAGGAGAAGGCAGGCCTGGCACAATGTACTTAGGTGGTATTCCACGCTTCGAGTCATCAGGTACCGGGTACCTAGTCGCATTCAATATGCTTAGCGGTGAAATAGAGTGGCAAGAGGAAACGCCTGGAAACTTTAACTGGGCTGGCACACTAGCAACTGGCGGAGGTCTGGTTTTCTCTGGAGCAGCTGATGGTTACTTGCGCGCTTATAACGACGAAACGGGCGAAGTGCTCTGGGAATTTCAGACTGGTAGTGGTCTCTATGCACCGCCAACTAGTTTCACGATCGATGGCAAGCAATATATTGGAATAGCCTCGGGAACTAGAGATCCAGTTACCCGGGCTGGGGTGGCTACAGGCATAGCACCAGGAAATTATATTCTATTCAGCTTGTGACACGTCCTAAGGGGATTGATTCAGTGCTATTGAGGATTATTGCAACAGTGTCCGTCAGCATGCTTACCATGTTTGCGAATGCTGGTGTTGGTGAAGGACAGGAACTTTATGATTCCTATTGTCAGATATGCCACGGTGGCCTCGGTGAAGGCCAGACTATGGGCAAAGCACTAACGGATACTGTAGCCAATCGGCTGACTGATGAGGAATTGATCGCAGTAATTACCGATGGCCGGGAAGGTACTGGTATGACTGCCTGGCGAAGCTCATTCACAGAAACAGAGATCTTCGATATTGCAACCTATGTCAGAATTCTCCAGGGTAGGGATGGTATAAATTTGTTTGATGACAAAACAGTTCCCAGCGATGGCGGAGAAGTGCTAGCCGGTGAACAACTGTTCAATGGAAAGGCCGGGTGTGTTACATGCCATTCTTACAAGGATCAAGGGGGAAACGTCGGGCCTGAACTCGATGGAGTTTTTGGCCGATTAGGAGATCGTGGTCTAAATCGTGCTCTTCTTAATCCTTCCGCTTCTATTGTGGTCGGGTATGAAGCGAAGGAAATCGTCCAGGAAGATGGTACCTTGATTCGTGGGCGCTATCGTAATGATACTGACTTAGCAGTGCAGATTCAGAGCAAAGATGGTCGCCGGTGGGTGACCTATTTCAAAGATCGAGTGCAATCATTGGTTGATTCTAATGAATCCCTTATGCCTGACGTGTATGCCACTTTAGGTGCTGCAGAGCAAGAACAGTTGATGACATTTCTGAAGTCGTTATAACTACCCCAAATCGTAGTTAATACTCAGAATTTATTCGAGGGATAGACTTGGAAAGGCTCCCGGCCCCCCCTTGACAGGTGATCAAGCAGAGGGCGGGATTCTCAAGGACCACCTGGGCACAATAGAACTCCGGAGGAGCCGTGCCTAGATGTTTGCAATACGACATTAGACCATTATGCTGTGTTGCAATTGACAACATACCACTATATATAGTGAATCACAAGCTAATAGCGAGATTCAATTATAGTCAAATTTTAACTAAATTCGTGCGTCTGAAGACAGCGGGTTAGTAAAATTTCCCTATAATTGTTATATAGTAAAGTATTTACTTTACTATACTGGAAGCAACAACCAGTTTTGATTTTATCGGTGAGTTTATTCGGCGCGTAATCGAGTCTCTCGAAGGAGCGTCTGGTCTCTTAACTTGGCATTACAGTTCCCGTACCCAGATGTTGCGATAAGACACTTCCTGCCCATGATCTTGGAGGGTTATAGGCATCTTGCCGGTACAATCCTGTATACGTTCTTCCTGGGAGTAGGGGCCGCATTGCGCTTTGTATTCCGGTTCTGGCGTGAAGGTAGCGCCCTTTAACTCGACATGATTTTGTACTAAAACACCGTTGTGTAGCACGGTAATATTCGCGGGCGATTTTAACGTTCCTTTTTCCCACACGGGAGC
>Ga0209034_10000054_pt1 | contig 53431 bp, 48 predicted proteins | sample MarorgKNORR_S2LV_2_FD_188219 | JGI IMG/M metagenome (GOLD analysis project Ga0209034, IMG submission 188219) | Marine microbial communities from the Southern Atlantic Ocean, analyzing organic carbon cycling - 250m_A/KNORR_S2/LV (SPAdes) (version 2) | ecosystem: Environmental > Aquatic > Marine... | reverse complement strand
CCGATGATATTCAGCAGGGTCGACTTGCCGCATCCAGATGGCCCCATTAAGGCAACCAACTCGCCGGGTTTCATCTCTAGGTCGATTCCTTTGAGTACCTCGAGTCTGTTTCTTCCAGAACCGAAGCCCTTGCGCAAGTCTACGACTTGAAGCACGAATAAACGGTAAACAAGTCACCTATAACCTATTGTTTGTCATAGCTTAGTCTGATGGTGGTAAAACCGCTGCATAGGCCCTTGAAAGCGCCTCTCCCTGTGCCTCGGGACTGAGATTCTCCCTGACATGCTCAATCAATGATTCCTGAGGGTTACGCGGAACACCTCCCGCCCGCTTCCAAGCTGCGTGAATCTTCACAATGCCATGGACCCAGGCAGATACATCCGCAGAAGGTAGCAGGCAATCCTTCGGAATCACCTCGTTGTGAGCAGGGAGGTCGGCTGCAAGCACTGGACATCCTGCCGCCATGGCCTCAACAGGAGGGTATCCGAAGCCCTCAGAGATGCTGGGAAACAGCAATGCCTCTGCGTGCTGCAACGCGGCTACGAGTTGCTCGTCCTCCAGTTTGACTTCGCTACCGATGTGGAGCATGCGTATGTCTTCGGCGACATCCTCGGGTAGATTGTCCAGAACCTCGTTGACGAAGTCTAGTCTCTTCCTCGGCTCGTCGCTTCCTACAGTCACTAGCATGCACTTGGTGTCGTCGTCATGCTCGACGATGAGTTCACGAGAGCGTGGATTGCCTTCCGGGTCCCAGTACTCAACATCGACTTGATGGCGGACCAAGGCGGTTGGCTTGCCCGGGAACAGAGACTCGACATCCCTGCGAGTCATCTCTGAAATACAGATGAGTAGGTCTGCCCTCTCCAGTCCTTGTCGTAGTCTCCTGAGATCTCTGCGACGAATAAAACCGGGATTTTGCTCCCCTACCGTGACCCTGTCCTCGCCGGCCTTGATTGAGCGTGGTTTGAGGTGGAACAGGTCGTGTACCGTGACTACCACAGGCACCTTGCACCCCTGTGGCACCAGATGCGCCTGCTCTTGATCGGTGATGTGTAGCAGGTCAGCATCAGACTCCTCGATCGTACGGGCGACCAATCTCGAGTGACTACTCCACCTGGAGTACAGGCGACTCAGGGGAGAGGTTCTGATTCGGTGCTCAATCGTCCCGGTTCTAATCCATCCAGTAACTAGAGCCCGTTCGAGCAGTGACTCAGCAGCAAAATGCGCCCTCCCCAACCCCGTGCTCTCAGGCAGGGCGCCACCTCTGGCAAGCATTACCCGCCTTACCATGTGGCCACCAAGGCGTATCGGACTTAAACGAGGGCGGGAGATGGGTCAACATGGAGGGAAATCGCGAGCAGGTTGGTCATGGCGGCAAATTGCTCATCGCAAAGGGCAGTTTCGGAGCCTTCGGGGGTGCTGAAAGAGACCTTTTACGCAACATCCCAGCCCTCGCCAAGTCGTTCAAAGTCACTGTAGCCACTCTCAGTCCAGTACCTGAGTTGGAGCAAGTGTGCTTACAACTCGGTATTGATCTAATTCGCCCTGAGAAAGTATGGCAGATGCCAGAGGACCCAATCTCTAGAATTATGGATACAGGGTCGAGCAGTGCTTCCAAGGCGTGGAAGTCATGTCCTAGTTTGGAAGAGGCAATCAACGATTGTGACGCCATTCACTTAGTCAGCGGAGATGGTAGTCTAGATTTACTGGAAATGATTCCTCGAGATTCTGCCATCCACCTGTATCTGCTCGAGCCGCATCGTGGCCTACACGAGGATGTGCTGCACAGAGAGATAGATGGGACTCCGAAGCGCAGCCTCGGACTTACAAGGGCTCTTCTCACTAAGGCTAGGAGAGGAGACTTGGGGGCGGTCAAATCTCTGGCAGACAGACCTAGTTCGGCAATCAGCGGAAACTCGAATTATACGGCTGCTAGGATTTCAGAGATCTACGGCTTGGAGGCAGGTGTGCTGTATCCTAGTGTAGTCACAACAGAATTCCCCGTCGAAGCCGGCCCCCATGAATCGCCGCCTAGCCATTTGAATGGTGATTATGTTGTCAGTGTGGGTAGGGCCGGCTTAGCCAAAGGAACTTGGGAGACGATATCGATGCTGGCCGACACTGGACTAGCTTTGGCTCATGTTGGCGGAGGGGATGAGGATGATATCTACAGGCTATCTCAGCATGCAAAGAATTGCGGAGTAAAGCTATGGGTGGCTCCACGCCTTGACTCATCTGAGATGGCAGCTCTAATGCGAGGAGCTAGAGCTGTAGTTAGCATGGCACATGGCGAGCCATTCGGCCTGACTCCAATCGAGGCATTCTCGATTGGTACGCCCGCCTTGTTCGTCGATGAAGGGGGCTTCAGGGACTCTATAGTCGACGGCGTGAATGGGCGATTGATTGCCCGTAATGATATCTCGGAATGGCATACTTGGTTGGAGAAGGTTAGCGAATCAGAAATCCGAGAACAATGGGCAGAGGCGGGGAGGAGTCGGATTGCCGAATTGGGACTCAGTCCTGAGGATCACTGTCGTAAACTGACTGAAATCATAGACTCAATACATTAAGCGATACATGAACATACTCGGAATCCATTGAAATAACAAACACGAGAGCGTGTTTCATGGACGATATGTCTAATACAACTGCAGATACAACCACCAAGGCTACACTGACCGTAGGTTTCCTACTGTTCGCTTCGGTTATACTCGGAGCTGGAGCGCTGGGTGATGACGGCGGACCTAACTCCGCCGATAGTGATGAGCGCGAGCCCTCCGATGATGCTCGTGGGGATGACCGTGCTAACGATGACATGAATCTAGATAGATTAGGCATAGCCTGCGAAGATGGCGATGCTGAGGCTTGCAGACAGCTCGAAATGATGCGGACAGACAGAGGAGACTGGGATGAAGACAGGCCTGAGATGAATGTTCGCGATTGGGACCGTGAGCGCGGCCCTGAGGGAATGGATCGTGACCGCAGAGGCGGCATGGGCATCGCCCCCGAGATTCTAGTCGAGATGGCAGAAATGTGGTGCGACCAGCATGTGTATTCGACATTCTGGGAGAATACCGGAGATATTCATGAAGGTGAGGAAGGGTTTGAGATAATCACCTACGATGAAGATGGGAACGAGGAAGGGAATTTCCTCAGTCACGATGCAATGTCTCAGCTATTGATGGGCCTTGAGCCCCTAGTGGAATCATGCACTGACATGATGCTGATGCAGATGGGCGTTCATGATGAGCATGAGGATGTCTGGGACGAGTCCGATGAGTGGGATGACGAGGACGAGTCCGATGAGTGGGATGACGAGGACGAAGAGTCCAACATCCCTGATGAGGACGACGAGGAACAGAGAGAAGGCTAGTCGGTCTCTATCCTCTCGGCCTTCGGGCCGAGTTTGAGCACTGCGAATAGCGAACCCGTTCCGATTAGCATCAGCACAATCGACACTATTGGGTTCAGGACTGTGGCTGAATCGGAAGGCAGCCAGATTGGCATGATGTCGAACAGCGACTCGCCTCGAACCAACTTGCCGCCAATCGAGGAAACCATGGTAGTCATCAGGATGGCCATTGCAGCAGTCACTCCCTGCAGAGCGCTAAGTGAGCGGTGCTCCCACAATCCGGGACCGAGTCTGATTCTGCCGATTACGAAAGCGGCCCAAAAGCCAGTAGCAAGTCCGGTGTAAACGAATTTGTTGTACAGCAGGCCGTTAGTGACAGTATTGTCGGCAGCGAACGAGCCACTTAGGGCAGCTATTGGAATGAAGGCTAGACCTAGGCAAGCACCGGCAATCGATGCCTTGTCCATGGTCAGCATCATCCTCTCAGATGCCAGTCTGGCTCCCAGGAGATTTGGGAAAATGCTACCAGCAGCGCAACCCAGTGCACACAGGCTCGCCAAAACCATTGAACCTACTACAATCTCAGCCATGGCGGCATGGAATGTTGCTGCACCAAACATCACTCATCACCTACTGGCGGGTTCTGCGGATCCGCTACCCAATCTTCCTCAACCGGATCCCAAAGCCAGCCGGGGTTATCCTCAGACGGAACCAGTCTAGACCAGTACTCATCAGGTTCCTCAGGCTCTAGGCCGGGCGGCTCGGGTGGAGCAGTTTCTGCCTCAACCTCTGAGGTCATATCCTCCGCGGGTCCGCCCTTCCAAGGAGACAGTCTGGCTTGCAAGGATAATAGGAATGCAGTGACCAAGAGAGCAAGGGCGAGGCCTTGCAGTCTCGCATCCCATATGTCACCATCGAATGGTGCAGGTTGTGTTGCTACAGTCAACCACGGTTGGGTTATCGAGAAGTCACCATTCGATGTCGTCACCTGATACTGGATTCTCGTATCTCCTATGGTAGCAGGAATCTGAGCGAGCCATTCGTCGCCTTCTCCAGTCACCACAGCATCGTGGGGAATCCACTCGTTCTCGAGCATCCACTGGACCGAAACCGAAGTGGTGTTGGTCGTCCTGATTACTGTGGGATTGTCGTCTCCGGTAACTCTGGTCTCCGGTTTCCAATCAAATGCGAAGCCTGGAAGGTTCTCCGGAACTGGTTGGACATCAACCGTATATCCTCTCGTGAGGCCCGAGTAAGCCCAATTGTTGCTGTTCGGATTGGAGCCATGATGAGTTTCCACGAACAGATTGACGGAGCCGGTAGTCTGTGGGGCTAGCATTACCCAAGTCAGAGTTACTGAGCCACTTGGTGGCACTACTACTTCGACATAGTTGCGAGAGCCACCGTTGGGGTCCTGGACTATGCTCCAGCCATGGTCCTCGGGGTGATCTCCATTTCCATCAATCGAGCCAAGCAGAAATACGCCCAAAAGTCGGTTTCCTGAGAGGCTCATTCCGCTCGCAGTCACATGAACTGCTGTCGCGGTACCAGTGAATGCCATGTTATCTACGGAGACTGAGACTGTCCCATCTGAAGGAGTACTCAGGGCCGGATCCCCGTGGCACGAACCTCCACAGGTGTAGTCGCGATCTGCATCACCGTTTCCTCCTGGATTGGCCATACTAGCTCCTGCAGCAAGGAGAATTGCGATGACTGTGATAATAGCCGCACGAGAGCGCATCAAGGTGACCTCCTTCTAGTCTCAGTAACCGATATTGCAACAGCGGCTGCCCCTAGGAGAACCATGATTGCCGAAACTGGCAGAACCAGTAGTTTGGTAGAGCCCATTGGATCCGTGTCGACCGCTTCCGCAGCAGATGTGGCATCTATGCTAACCATATTCTCTCCTTCAACAACCCAAACAACCTCGAGTCCGTCGACGGTCGATGTAACTGCGTAGTAGAGAGTAGTGGCGACCGGGGCGGTCTCGCCCCATTGCGAGTCTATTGTCACACCGACGGGTTCCATTTCAAGAGGCATCGGTTCTCCCCATGCTGGAACTGGTTCGAGAGCCGTCAGGCCAACCACGGTTGTGATTGGACTGGTGGAGCGATAGACTCGATATTCCGAAGAAGATCCGGACCAGGAGAGGCTGACCTCGGTACCGTCCAAAGTGGCGCTAAGATCTGAGACTATGCTCACTGGACCCAGTACCAATTCGCTCTCATGGGTATCTGAGGAACCCATGTCGTCGATTACCGTGAGAGTTACAGTATGGACGCCCCCCGGAAGTAGGACATCTATGGATGCACCCGAGAGGCTCACTCCATTGACGGTCCAGAACCATGCTACAACCTCGCCATCGGGGTCTATGGCTCCACTTGCGTCTAAAGAGAACTCAGCACCTGGTACGGCAGGTTCGGGAGAGGTCGACCAATCTGCCACTGGTGGTAGGTTGGCTATCATAACGAGTTGGGATGCTGAGGAAGACAGTCCCCACGGGTCATTTGCGAAGACTGTAACCTCCCATGTTTGGCCAGGCTCTAGCCTGTCAGAAGTTACGGTTGAATGGCCGTCTAGGTCAGGTACACGGAAGCCATTCCTCGACCACTGGTAGTCAAACAAGACAGTTTCCTCATCCGGGTCGTTCGATGTTGGCTGAGCTACCAAATTGTGTAGAGCATCTGGAACCCCGAGTTCTGTAGTCCCGAAGTCACCCCCAAGGGAGATTTCAGGTGGATTCGGTGGAGCATTGAGTATTGCTCGAGATGTCGTCTTCATCGAGGTTCCAAAACCATCTCCATCACCGGGGATGACCTGAACTGCCCAGTGTTGGTCTCTGACAGTCTCCGAATTTGGTACTGTAATCATATCGTTGTAGTCCTGAATCCAATTACCATTCACCCACCAGCGAATCTGGCTGCCGGACTCTGAATCGCCGTCTATATCGGTCTGTTCCCATACTACAGTCAAGTTGGCAGTAGTGTACAAATCGCCTTCAGGAAGCATGGAAATAGAAGTCACAACTGGAGGAGTATTCAGTATCAAGACAGGGTCTGTAGTAACCCAATCAGACCACATCAGACCATCAGATACTCTCACTTCTGCGACCCACTCCTGATCTTTGGATGTGGCATCAGACGGTACAACAGTCTGATCGTTGTATGCAGATATCTGAGTGCCATCGCGTAGCCACCTAATCTCCGTAGAGGTTTTTGGGTCGCCATCGGGGTCGCTGTATCCGACTAATACCTGCAAGGAGTTGCTGGTAATCGCGTTACCTGAGGGTGTGATGTAAGCTGTGGCAGATGGCTGGGTGTTTGAGGATCCGATGACGATGGTCGCCGTCCAAACAATGTCACCATAGTCGGTCCCATCGTGAGGTTTTACAGAAGCCTGCCACTCATCGCCTGAGCGCGTCCATAGGCTGGAGACGGCGGATTGATCATCTAAATCAGCGATTCTGGCCCCATCTAGGTACCATCGAATCTCTGTGTTCTGCTGTGGATTACCGTCGAGGTCATAGTAATCGTAATCGAAATCAAGATCATCATTCTCCAAGGCATCGATGGGAGTTAGTGAGAGATCTCTGGCTACTGGTATGGTGTTCCCGATAGTGACTGGTGAGAGCAGTACTGGGTCACCATCCTCGTTTACATCAGAAGGAGTGACCTCCACCTGCCACTGCTGGCCCCTTGATATCCAGTTATTGGGCACATTGGTCATATCATCGATAGCACTGATTCTGAGTCCATCCCTCCACCACTTGATCTGTGTACCTTGCTCGGAGTCTCCATCATCGTCGTGGTAATCATACGAGACCCCTAGGCCAGTGGCCTTGGTCGGGCTATTGGGAACATAGGTTACATTGGAGGCAACTGGAGGAGTGCCACCTGAGCCTCCGGCCTCAGAGAGAGTCCATGTTCCAGTGCCCCATGAGTCTCCAGAATTCTGGCCATTGCCGTTAGCATACAGCACTGCCAGATTGAAAGTGACATCACCAGTACCAGCTGCAGGAGCTGTCCAATCGGCTGACCATGAGCGTAGGGAGTCGCTGCTGTGGGTCAGCTCACCACTAGACAGTTGAACTTGCGATCCGAGATTGGACCACAAACCGGCAGTGGCATCGAGATTGAATCCGCCGTCTCCCGAAATGTGTGGCCCACCGTCCCAAATCAGAGAGTAGGCAGATCCGGGCGTGTACCCCCCTGCTCCCCAAGGGAGGCCACTGAGAGTGGGTGAGAGGGTGGCTGTGTTGGAATGGCAGGTGCAGCCGGATACGGACCGGCCTGTCATCCCGGATGACTGTGAGTATACGGTATGAGGTAGAGAGACTAGTAGTAGTACAACTAGAAGTGCAGCGGCTCGATTACCTACTCGCATACGCGGGCGTGCGCGGGCCGGCTGAATAAGTTCACGGCGACACGCAATTGCTATCGAGATGTGTCATCCGCTGCATTGATGGATTGTATGCAGGTCGGTGGGTCATGCGCACCATCGAGAGGATAGCGATAATCGGAGCCGGAAACATGGGCTCCGGAATCGCTCAGAAAAGTGCTCAGGAGCACTTCGATGTCCAGATGGTGGACCGTGAGCAGCAATGGGTCGACAAAGGAAAGCAGACAATGTCAGAATTCCTCGAAGAGGCTGTAGGACGCAGGATTTTTTCTCCCGCTGAGGTTGAGGGAATCAAGGGGCGAGTAGCAGGTGTGGTCGGCACTGAGAATGTTTCACCAGACACTGATCTTGTCATCGAGGCCGTGTTCGAGGACTTTGATGTTAAGACGGAAGTTTTCGGCATCCTCGACGAAGTGTGCGAGGAGCAAACTATCCTTGCTAGCAATACTTCTTCCCTCTCAGTAAACGACCTGGCTGAAGCTGTTGGTAGGCCAGACCGTTTTGTAGGCCTGCACTTCTTCTACCACCCGGCCAAGAACAGACTAGTGGAAATCATCCCTGCAGAAACCACCTCTTCCGAGACACTTGCAGCAGTGGAGCAGTACTGCAAAACGATGGGTAAGGTCGTCATCGTCTGCAAGGACAGACCTGGTTTCGTCGTCAACCGGTTCTTCGTGCCATGGCTGAACGAGGCTTGCAAGTTGCTTGAGGAGGGTGTCGGTACGACTGGCCAAATTGATGCTGTGGCTCGTCAGGCGTTTCGAATCGGTCTCGGCCCATTCGCTCTGATGAATCTGACTGGCTCTCCGATAGCGATGCACGCCACCGACTATCTAGCAGCTCAGTTGGATACACCGCGATACTCTGCGACTCAGAGCCTGCGAAATCTGGTCGCTGAGGGTAGGACATGGGAGATTGATGAGGACGAGGATTGCAGTGAAGAGGTCGCCACAAAGATTCGTGAGCGTCTGCTCGGACAGGTCTTCGCAGTCTCGTCCCAGATTGTAGCCGAGGGCATATGCTCGATGGAAGATGTCGACAGGGGCGCTAAGGTCGGCCTTCGCTGGGCACTTGGGCCGTTTGAGATTGCTAATCGCATAGGCGTGAGAGAGGCTGTAAGGATGGCATCGGCATACTCCGATGAGGCAGGCTTGGAACTGCCCGAATGGTTCTCCGACAGGCAGGAATCTTTCGATTTTTCATACATCGATGTATCAATCCAGAACGGTATCGCCTCGGTCCGAATCAATAGGCCCGAAGCGATGAATGCACTGAATGTGACAGTCGTTTCGCAACTCGGAGATGCATTGGACAAACTGAACATCCGAGATGATGTGACTACGATCGCGCTGGAAGGGGCTGGTAAGGCCTTCGTGGCCGGAGCAGATGTCAAGTTCTTCGTAGACAAAATCAGAGCCGGTGTGATTGCCGATATTTACGACTTCACCGCGCACGGACACGCTGTCCTTGACAAATTGGAGAGCAGCCCGAAGACCACCATAGCACTGACCACTGGATTAGCGCTCGGCGGAGGGCTTGAGCTCGCTCTTGCCTGTGATTACAGAGTAGGTACCCGCAGAACCCAATTTAGGTTCCCCGAGACTGGGATTGGAATCTATCCAGGACTGGGAGGCACTCAGCGAACGCCGCGAATCTGTGGGGTCGAGTGCGCACGCTACGCAGTGCTGGCTGGAAACTTCCTCGATGCTTCTTCCGCCAAGGCTCTCGGTCTGCTGACCCATCTAGTCGATCCTTCAGCTGTAGAAGCCACCCTAGCAGAGATAGTATCGCACGGCAAGCCCGGAGAAAAGTACCTCAATCGACCTACTGAACCCGACAACCCAATCGTTGCCTTCGCCACCTCATTCTATTCCGATGGAAACATTTCTTCTCTGCTGGCAGGAAGTCTTCCTGACAAATTCGATATCGAGGACAAGATGGTCTCGAGGCAACTCAAGTCGCTGTCTCGTGCCGCGCCAATCGCACTCTCGATGGCGAGTGATTTACTGGATATTGCTACTCGCTCAGATATGGAATCCGGCCTCGAGAGTGAACTCGAAGGACTTGATGAGATCTTCAATACTTCAGACGCTCTAGAGGGACTCAGTGCCCTGATTGAAGGGCGCCGACCCGAGTATTCGGGTTCGTAATCATATCCTTCGTGGCGACTGAACCCAAGCAGGGGCTCGATAGTTTGCTATAGCTGCGAACAGCATTCTCCTCAGGCTGATTCTCTGGACCTTCACCAGAGTCGCGCTTTCGTCAATAGTCTGGTCCAACCAGTTCTGCATCATTCTCTCCATAAGTTTCCTCCTGTAACCAAGTGCGGTTTACACACCAACCTCTAGCAACCTATATTTCAAGCGGCTAGTATTCGCGATTACACCGAAGTGCATTTTATACACTAGATACCTTCTCGACAACCTGTTACTATGGCCTCTGACCCTATGCGAATAACCGCGAGTGATTTGAAAAAAATCGAAGAGGCTCTTGAGGAAGTTGAGGACAATGGAGCGATGGTTCGCCGGTTGTTTGGAGAATATAACAACGAAGAGTTCGATGTTTCTTGGGAAGTCGACGCAGCCGTAGAAGCATTCTCGATTTTCAGCTCGAAGTGGGCAATAGAGATTCTCGCTACTCTATACATTGCAGGTGATCGCAGATTCAACGAGATGAGGAAACTTCTGCGTGGCATAAGCAGCAGGACGCTGTCCGACAAACTTACCACATGCGTGGAGAATGGGCTTGTCGACAGGATAGTCGATGATGGCCCTCCAATCCGTGTCATCTACAGGCTTACCGACCACGGGCGTGAGGCAGGTAGGCTGCTAAGTCCCCTAGTGGCTTACATGAAGATCCAACAGGGTCGTGTGGTCGGGCCAAATTGAGCTGCAACCGAGAGCATTGGTGATACACCGGACCGTATGCTTCAAAGGTCGTATGTCGAGGAACAGAGTCATGGCTCTGCTTGAACAGTGGCGCAGTAAGCGTTCTTGGTTCTTCGACGGGCTGGCCGCAGTTGGAGGTGGAGTAATCGGCCTAGGCGGTCTGATTCCGATGTTAGTTCCAGTCTCTGAGGGTACTCTGGCTGCGCCTCACGATCATTCATGGGAGCATCCGCTGAGGAGAAACATCCTGTCTACTCTCGAGCGTTCTCCTGGTATCCACTACAGGGAGTTGCAGCGGCAACTCGATGCTGCTAACGGTACATTGAGGCATCATCTAGATGTTTTAATCAACGAGCGTTCGGTGACCACGATGTCTGTCAATGGACGGACATGTTACTACGCTGGAGCTCCTTCTCAGGTGGAGATTCTCGCCGGTACTGGTGTCACCGATCAAGCCAGAGCCGCTGAGATGCTACCTGTCGGACTTTCGACAGTACAGAGAAAAGTCGTTGCCAGGCTATCTAGGATGCCCAAGCCCGCTTCACAAGCCGAATTGGCCCGGGACCTCGGTCGTTCTAGGGCCTCGGTTCATTCTGCAATCGGGGTTCTCCGCCAACGCGGCATAGTCGGCGCCTCTGGGCTATCTTTAGCCCCTCACCTGTCAGGGCTGCAGACCTCACAAGTCGATTACCCGTGGCTCGATATCCGGGCCGAATACGCCTGAGTGTGTCCCACATCTTGGCTAAGCCTCTTGTGCCTAGGGATGCGCGCGGAGCGCGCATGTTCAGAGTCAGGTTGACTGAATCAGCGATGCCTACGGGAAGTCGGGACCCTGATGTCCTGCTTGCCTGGATGCTCGATTCTATGGGTCTAGTGAGGCGCAAGAGCGACGGTATCAGCGTCGATGACGAGCAGGGTGCGCTTCACCGTATGATGGGACTAACATTCCTAGCAGAGCCACTAAGGGGGTGGGATACTAAGTCAATCAGTGATGTAAGCGGGCTATCCCAAACAGGCGTCCATCACCAACTGGTCAAACTACGTGAATCCGGTCTCGTCGCAACCCAAACCGATGACCGGTGGCATGTCCATGTTCTGCGTGGAGGATCGATGTCCGCTTCGATGGAACTAATCTCCGCTCAAGCCAAAGTCATACTGAATCAACGACTCAGTCTCCTCTCATCCTTTGTCTCCGATTCCAAAGACAGGATGGGTGTGCCTTCTGAGGAAGAAGAGCACGGTTTCCGTATCGAGGTAGCAGAGCCTAGAGCATTAGTCGAGGGAGAGGACACTCTCGATGCTTTGGTGCGCGAGCTTGGACTCAATGGAGAACGAGCGAAGAAGGGTGACGGTTTGTCGCGCACGCTGCTTGAGGAATTGGCAGGTAGCAGTACCGCAGTTAGTCTACTAGCACTATCTGAGAAGGTCGGAGATTCGCGGTCAAGAGTACAGCGTTCAGTGGAGCGTATGAGAGCAGCGGGAATCGTAGAGAGAGTGCCCATGCTGGAGCGTCTAGCTCAGGACATCTATGCTGGATTGATGAGGCAGAACGATGCAAGAGGTGAGGATTGGCTAATGACAAGAGGGGGTTTGGGGAGACTGGATGATTCGGTATCCAAATCCTTGATTGCTGGAGTTCGCAAGAAATCATTGGATTCTGACAAGGTGCAGTCAATACTCGAACCGGTTAATCTAGACGCTCAACGAATCCTACTCAATACTCTTGGAGGTAGAATGCCGTATGGAATTAGGGTTGCAGGTAAGGACGGTTCTGCGATCAGAGAGGTAGTGATGAGAAGGGCTGAGAGAACTCTACGGAGGATGAAAACTGTAGCACAGAGGCTTGACGAGGCTCTCGTGATATCTGAGAATTAAACAGCGTGGGTCTCCAGCATCTCAAGGTCACAGACCGCTAACGCCTCCTCATGAGTAGCCTCCAAGACTACTGGGCATGCCAGCCCGGATTCGGCAGCATCCTGCCATGTCCCAGCGCATACACACCATCTGTCTCCCGGTTTCAGGCCAGGGAAGCCGAATTGAGGTGCTGGAGTAATCAGGTCATTACCCAGAGATAGAGCGAATTGCAAGAATTCCTCTGTAACTATCGCGCATACAGTATGCGATCCTAAGTCTCTATCGTCAGTATTGCAGCATCCATCACGTAACCATCCTGTCAGTGGTTCGATAGAACACTCTTGCAACTCAGTACCTCTGACATTGATTGAATCATGCATCAGACCACCACCTCAGGGGAGCAGGCGAGATTCTCTAGGTACTCCGAGACTCTTCGACCGAGTAACCTTTGGTCGTGAATAGAATGTAACTCAACCCTCATTGCCGACGCACCGGGGAGTCCCTTGGTGAATGATACCGCATGGCGCTTGAGATTCTTATTGTAGTGTTCGTGATAAAGTTCCGAGCTCAGCTCGATGTACCTCTCCCAGCACCAGTATCTGGCTACTGCTGGATCGTCATCTCGCCACGGAGGCTTGTCATTTGACCATCCGAGATCACGCTTGATTTCATGGAATAAAGTCGGTCTGCCGATTGCTCCACGGCCGACCATCAGACCAGCAGCACCTGTTTGCTCTAGACACGCAGCGGTAGTCTTAGCATCGACGACATCACCGTTAGCGATGACTGGGATCTGAACGGCCTGAACGATATCCCTGATCTGGGACCAGTCGGATTCACCCGAATAGCGCTGCCTCAGGGTTCGTCCATGAACACAGATACGCTCGACTCCTTCGGCCTCTAGTCTCTCGCAAATCTCTAGAGCTGTATTCGGTCCGCTGCCCGTTCCCAGCCGCATCTTCACAGTAATGGGGACATCTGCGGCTTCGATGCATGCTCTTACCATCTGCACGACTCTGTCCGGGTCACGCAAAAGGGCCGCTCCAGCGTCGTTGCGGCAGACCTTAGGTGCGGGGCAACCGAAGTTGAGATCGATGATGTCGGCACGATCCTGCAGCAGCTTGACTGTGGTTACCATTTCGTCGATATCACCGCCGAATATCTGTGGGATGAAAGGGCTCTCCCTCGGGTCACTCTCAACCTTGAGCCAGGAGTTCGTATTCCTACGCGTAAGCCCGGATGCGGCTGTGAACTCAGTGACCGTGTAGTCGGCTCCGCACTCACTAGCGAGCAGTCGATAGGCCAGATCGGTGACGCCGGCCATCGGAGCAAGGAATAGCGGGGGATTGGCAGTCCACATGGTAATCCGTTCAGTAGGAGACCTATGAGTTCGTCGCGACTCAGAAGGTTGATTCCCAGTCATCGACGCTTTGGGAGCGTTCCCAGTCAGCGTCTGAAATTGAGCTCCTTATCTTGAGCATCTCACGTGCAAGCAGCCAGTAGATTAGAGCCAGCGAGAGTCGACCCTTGTTATTGGCGGGAAGAACTAGATCGACATTTCGGAGCCTGTTGTTGGCGTCACAGATGCCGACGACTGGTAAACCAGAGCTGACTGCCTCAGAGAGAGCTTGAGAGTCTGCTGCTGGATCGGTAACCAGAATCACCTCAGGCTCGACATATGTTCTGAGTCTGGAGTTGGTCAGTGTACCTGGAATGAAGCGCCCAACGATGCGCATTGCACCAACACACTCGGCGAACTTGCGAGCCGGGCGCTGGCCGTACTGGCGGGCGCTGACGACGAGAATCCTCTCGGGATCGTAGTTTGACAGGAACTTGGCTACCGTCCTGATACGAGAATCGGTCTGATGAACATCAATCAGATGTAGTCCTCCACCATCTTGGCGCATGGTGTCCAGGAACTTTCGCATGTCCGCTGACTTCTGGTTGGTTCCTATGTGGACCGCATGCTGCTCGTACACATCGAGCGGAACTAGGGGGGCTAGACTTTCATCCAAGTTGAATCCTCAGCGTCGCGGCGACCTGACATTGACTGATAAGCGCTACGCATCGCCCCGTATGGCGAAGGTCACTCCAAATCGCTCAGAAATGTACATTCGCCCGTATCATGTACCTCTTCGAAGCGCACGCATGGACGCGTTATGGTGAGGTACACATCAAAGCTGTCATGGAAAGAGAGTTGCTCTATCGGGGCGGTTATTCCGTACCCTCTAGCCTCAATCTCGAAAAGCCAGTTTCCATCCATAAAACTGCCATTTCCGAGTACGAAGACGGTCTGAGGGTAGTCCTGCGTGGCCCTAACCTCCCAGTACGGGTTGCCACCGGTCTCCTTAACGCCAGGCTCCCACAGTCGCACCTCGACATAGCGGAACTCATTGGTCTCGTTTCCTATCACTTCCTCAATCTGCGATGACCAAGGGAACTGGGCCCGGAAATTGATAACCAGCTCATTCACACTCTCGTCGAACATAATCAGCTCCTCCCTCTGGAATGGATCGGCCGCTTCGATTCCTGATGATTCGAAGGTGTGGTCCCAACCAAAGTTCTCCTCCTTGGGGAATGTTGACGGGAGCTCTCGCCATGATTCCATCACTTCTCTCTGAGCGGCTAGTCCTAGGCATCCAGAGGTCAGTGTGGACACGAGCAGCAGGGCGAGGACGGTTAGTGCCTCGAAGCAACCTCGCATGGTTCACGGGGAGGTCAATGTGACTTCAATACGCTGTATGTTTGGTGCCTCTCGGTACTCATAGGGAACGTCAATGCCTTCGCTCGGTAACCCTGTCGTCGTCATTGAGGCAAGATAATCGAACGGGCAGTAGGGGAAGAATGTTGCACTGGGTGATTATTCTTCTTCATCCGCCACACGAGGCTCATGGACTTCCTTGAACACTACGATGCCAACTCCAAGGTGGTCCCTTAGAGTGCGCACGAGGCTGAACTTGGTGAAGGTCCAGTTCTGATCGTAAGCCACAGCCTCGGGAGTGGTGATTGTCAGGTCATCGCCATCAAATTCTACCTCAAAATCGTCGCGTCCAGTGTTCATGTTGAGTAGAGTTTCGACCTTCTCACTACGATCCTCGACGACCTTGGTGATTCGGTAATTGTAGCGCAGAGTGACCCCTGCCAGAGGATGGTTGTAGTCTATCCTAGCACGACCAGCGCTGAGGAACTGTAGAATGCCTTGGCGTCCACCAATCTCCACAGGTGCGCCGATTCCGAGCATCTCGGGGTCGCGCACACTACGCATCAGCACATTCTGGCCGATGGTCTCTACGAGGCTCGCATCGCGCTCGCCGTAGGCATCTGAGGGTTCAATGTCGATACTGTAGTCGGCCTCAGCCTCTGCCTCATTGAGATGTGACTCGAACCCTGCAATCAGTCTGCCATCTCCTATGACGGTAATCATGGGGGAATAAGTGCGAGTCTCGTCATGAGCGTCGTGCTCCTTGGCGATGTCCTCACGAGTGGTCTCGATGAGCTTGTCATTATCTGCATTGAATAGATCATAATCGATGTGGACTATTGTGCCGTTATCCATGTAATAGCCTCCTGAGGCGACCCGCCGACCTATCTCCCCTTTTTGATACGCTCGGTCCACCCAAAGGGTGGATTAAACGGGTCTACTCCTCTTCCTGCGCCCCTTCTCGGCCGCTTGATAGAGCCGCTAGACCTCCAAGCATGATTAGGGCCCAGCCAAGCCAGACCAGATGACTGCCCTGCAAATCATAGATGGTCACCCTGACAGTCTCAACCTCATCTACGCCTCCAAGAATCATCGAGCTGAGTAGGTCGTTGGACTGGGCTAGGTCAAGGATTACAATGGTATCACCAGACAATCTGCTCATCCTGTCAACCTCAGAGCGAGCGTTTACGGCCCCACTGGGGGAATCGAATCGTAGCATGCCCGGCCTCAGAGTGTCAATGAGCTCGTTGTTCTGCCAGACTTCGATCGATACCCCGATGAAGCCGTCACCAACAGGAAAGTCGTAGTCCTGATGCTCCGAGGGAATCAGTTCCATGCCTACGAAAACCATCTCGTATCCCTCGTGCTCGATTGCCTCGCCCTTCTGAAGAGTGATCAGATGAGATGGGTCCGAACGGTCTAGCATGGTCGTAGTCAGAATGTGACCCACCAGAAGTAGCAGAATCCCAAGGTGCGCCAGATGCGAGCCGATGAGCCTCGCGCGGGCAGCATTTCTACCTCCAGTTCCTCCTACTCGAAAATGAGGGATGGTCCTCTTCGCTGTTTGCCAGGCTTGCTTGGCGGTGGTAGGTAGGGAAATGATTAGCCAGGTCAGGACGAAAGCACCGACTGCCCCTCTAGTAATGCCACTTGTCACAACTAGTTCTGGATCGCCGGGTAGAGGTAGTTTGTCACTTAAAGCTGCGAGGGTAATCGAGGCGGTCAATGCCAGACCTACTACAGCGGGACCCTTGTCGGCAGGGAGTGAGCGTCCCCAGCCGTACAGTGCCAGAGCGAGTGCGAGCAGTCCGAGTAGCGGTGCTCCGTAGAACTCGTGCGCCTCGAGGCTGGGGCCGTCAATCTCGACGGTTAGGAGCAGCCATGTAAGCAGCAGGAATGCTGTGCCTCCATACCAAGGAGTCATTCGTGCCACACGGGTTCTCGCTGAGAGGTCAGAGAATGGCAATAACACGGATTCAAACTCGCTCTCATTCTCAGGAGATAGTAGCCAAGGTGCTAGGAAGGGTACCATGGCAGCGACTGACTGCTGGATGTCAGAAATCCACAGCCAACTGGAGAACAGCATCATCACGACTCCCAGAGAAATCCAATGCATGGGAGGTCGCTGCGAGTCGCCGTTGACAATCAGCAGCATCAAAGCAAATCCAACTGCAAGTATCGCGCTCGAGCCAATCCAAAGAGCGATGATGAGGAATATCAGAATCAGAATCTTTGACATCGAAGGATTCTGCTCCAGCATGGTCTGTCCGCCAGCCAATGATACTGACGCTCTCTGCTCTCTAACCAAATGCAACATGGCGAAGCAGCCCATGGCAACCATCACAACAAGATACGATGTAACCTCAATACCCACAGGACTCCATTCAGCGATCTCTAGGACCCTGAGATACGGGTCCTCGGAAAGAGTGCCTTCTCCATCAGCAACGAATGCATGGACGGACGCCCAGACGCCATTTGCGCGGGTGACCATAGTGGCATGGAAAGCTAGCGCGCCGGAGATGATTCCGATTGCGGGTGCGGCTGCAATAGCCTTCGAGCCGGACTGGGCCCTGACATGAATAACCAGCAGGAGGGCGAGCCAGGGCAATAGAGATCCTGTCTCAACCGGATCCCAAGCCCAATAGCCGCCCCAGTCGAGAACTGTGTATGCCCACAAGCCCCCTAGGCCGATCCCAATCGTACCTACGAGGAAGGCGGCTCTAGCCCAGTAAAGTTGTGAGTTGTGAATCGATTCTGAGGAGTCTTGTCTGATTACACCGGCAATTGCCACGCTCGCGGTGGCGAGGCATAGCGAGTAGTAGGCGAATACAATTGGCGGGTGGATGACCATCAAGTCAGTCTGTAGTAAGGGATGTAGTTCCCCTTGCTGCTGCCCAGCAGCGGCAAATGGGTCAAGTAACCATGACAGTAGGAGAATGGATGCAACCAAGACATGCATGATTCGAACCTCAAGTCTAGCTGGCTTGTCTTTCTCTGCCATCATCCATGTCACGACTCCAAGCAGAGCTGCCCACAACAGGAGTGGTCCGGCTCTACCACCCCAAACGGCCGAGACACGATACAGCAGAGGCAGTCCCTGACCACCGAATCTGGCCACTAAATCAAGACTAGAGGCATCGACCACAAACGCACCTACCAACAAGGCAAATGGGGAAACTTGTGTGGCTAGGGTGACATTTCTGACCAGTACATCTCCGGCCTTTTCTGGCCGCATCACCTGATGAAGACTGGTCACAACGGCGAGCACGAGCAGTACGAGCCCCAAGGCAGGGAGTATGCAGATCACCACCCGTAGTACTTGGCACGACTGTATCCGAAGGCCAGCATAGCTGGGACTATCCGCTTGAAGTAGAGATTGGGGCTTCGAGCCAGAAGCCTGAGTGCAACTAGGGCCTTGCCGCTTACTCCCATGTCTGACATCTCATCGGGGAAACATCGGGCCATCACCGACATTTCATCATCGGTCAAATCGAAGAGTGCGTTCTTACCGTTGAGAATCTTGTCATAGGGTGGGAATTCGTCCTTCCAAAGCTTGGTGTACTGAGCCAATCTAGAACTGCTGAGATCGCCTTCGGATATTGCTGCAGCTGCGGTTTCCGCCGCATAGACTGCGGACTTCAGAGCGAGATGTGAGCCACCCTCGAATAGGGGTGAAGTGAAGCCTGCCGCATCGCCCACCAACATCAGACCGTCGTGGTGAGTATTCTCGAATGGCCCAGATATTGGGATTGTGCCGCCAAAGGCATGAGTTCCCTTCTCCTTCCAAGGTGGGTGAACCTGCTCGAGCTCCTTGAAGTGGGTAATATCAATGAATTCGTCCAAGGCCTTCTTCGCGCGAGGCCTGTCTTCGGTTACCAATCCGACATTGGCCCTACCATCACACTTAGGAATCATCCACAGATACCCCTTCTCGGCGTACTCTGGCCAGATGTAGAAGTCTAGATACCCGTCTGTAGGAACCTCCAGCATCTCGTACTGCATCCCCGCGACTACCTTGCCCATCTCATTGAGTGGTTTGTCATCGTCCAGTTTGACTAACTTCGAGCAGACTGCAGCGACGCCCGATGCATCGATAACTATCTTCGCTTGAATCGGGAAGTTGTCTCCCTTGCCGTCGCACATCCAGCCTGCGAACTTACCGTCCTCCACAACCCTCTCCATCGAGGAGATTTTGTGATTCAGGTGCATGCTGGCACCGGCAGAGATGGCCTCATCTGCAATCCATCTCTCAAAGAGGTGCTTCTCGAGGACATAGCCCTCCTCAGTGAGGCATTTCTCAGTGCCGTCCGGGAAAATCACGCGAATTCCGTGTACTTCCATGCTGACGACATGGTCTGGGAGCTTGATGCCTAGATTCTGACATGCAATCTCGGAGATGCACTCGCCGCAGTGAACGGGGGTTCCGATAGCAGGATGATCCTCAATGAGAATGGTCGAAAGGCCTTTCTTAGCCGACTGCAAAGCAGCGTTTCCACCACCTGGGCCGGCCCCGATAACTAGGACATCGCACATGTTCACCGCATCTCCCATGGCCTTGCGGGTGGCCTAGTGTCAAAGAATCCGTCGGTTGCGCCATCTATGATGGCGAGCGAACATTCTCATTCTGTGAGCGTCCCGGACAGTCATGGGTTGGAAGCGGCTGTCCGACTATGTCAGGTCGCTAGAGGATTCTGGAGAACTCCTCAGGATACCCGATCCGGTGGATGTCGAACTCGAAGCAGGATGCTTCGCTGACCGTATGGTCAAGCGAGGTGGGCCTGCAATTAAGTTCGAGCAGCCTCGTCTTCCTGACGGCAGTATCAGTCCATTCCCGCTGCTGATGAATCTCTATGGAACCAGAGACCGGACTAACCGGGCTCTGGGAGTAACCGAGCCCAAAGAAGTCGGTGAGAAGATGGTGGCTCTGATGAAGCCGGATGTAGGTGCAATCATGAGAGCCCCCTGGAAGGGCATCGGACTTGCCCTAGACGGGATGTCAATGGCTCCTCGAAAGACTTCGAGGGGGGCCTGTCAACAGGTCGTTATGGAGGAGCCCGATGTGACAGTGCTTCCCATTCCTAAGACCTGGCCGGAGGACGGTGGGAGATTCATGACACTACCCCTAGTAGTCACTGCAGACCCGGAGAGCAGGGAGCATAATATGGGAATGTATCGAAGTCAGGTGTTTGGACCTACTGAGGTCGGCCTGCATTGGCAGGCTCACAAGCATGGTGCCGACCACGCCGATGCTGCCACAGGTAGGATGCCTGTTGCCATCTGTCTGGGTGGACCACCGGAACTTACCTTCAGCGCCATCGCCCCTCTGCCGGATAATCTGAGTGAGTATGAATTCGCAGGACTTCTCGCAGGCAGGAGGTTGCGGATTGTGAAGTGCAAGACCAATGATCTTTGGGTACCGGCTGACTGCGACATAGTAATCGAAGGTTACACAGTTCCCGGGGAGACTAGGATGGAGGGTCCCTTTGGCGATCACTTCGGCTACTACTCTCTCGCTGAACCCTATCCAGTGATGCATGTCACAAGGATTACTCATCGTAGAGATGCGATGGTCCCGATGACCATCGTCGGTACACCACCGATGGAGGATGGCTATCTCGGAGAGGCGGTTGGAGACGCATTCCTGCCCGTTCTTCGTTTCCAGCACAGAGATGTGGCCAATTTGTTCTTGCCTTTGGAGACTGGTTTTCACAATCTCGCCATAGTTGCCTCCAAGCAGCGCTATCCAAGACAGGGGCGCAAGACCGCTTTGGGACTTCTTGGTGCCGGGCAACTGATGTTCCAGAAGGTGGTGGTGGTTGTCGACGAGGACCATCCGGTCAAGGACTTGGATGCACTGCTTGATGCGATAGACTACCGTGCTCAAATCCCTGAAGATCTGGTTCTGCTAAGAGGTATGGTGGCTGATACACTGGCTCATGCAGCACCTTGGGACAACATCCATGACAAGCTGATTATCGATGCTACTTCAACTCCAAAAGGGGACCCGAATAGTGACCTACCAGAGCAGCAGGGATGCCCGGAGACATTAGCGATCTCAGCATCTGCTGTCAGCGGAGTAATCCAAGCAAGGATGCTGAGGCCTTCCATGCTGGTGGTGACAACCAACATCGAAGGCGGGCCGAAGCCTGAGAGCAGTATGGAGAGTATCAGTGAAGAGGGTGCAGCTAGGCAGAGGGAGGTGATTCGTGGAATCTGCGAGTCGATATGGTCTCTAGAGGCTGCCAAGAATCTGCGCTGGCTGTTCATCACCGATGATGATGCATATTTGGCCAGCGAGGACTGGCGCAGGCGCATGCTCTGGCAGTTACTATGTCGCTTCGATGTCGGCCGCGATCTGTACTTTGACGAGACCGGTGGTCGAGTTGCGTGGGATGCCACCGCTCCGATACCATCGAACAAGGGGCCTATGCCGGTTCGACGCTGGCCGGGAGTGACCCTTCACGACCCTGAGGTGGCCGAGAGAGTGGATGCATGGCTGGCCGAGGGGGGCTACTAATGGGAGTCAAGGAGATTCTTGAGTTCGTCAAGGTAGAGCATACACTCTTCTCACTGCCGTTCGTACTGATTGGTTATGTTCTGGCACACGCGGAGTTCGGATCGGGGTCACTGGACCTGTTGTGGATTCTGCTAGCAGCAGTAGGAGCCAGGGGTCTGGCAATGGTGCTGAATCGTATTATCGACAGTGATATTGACGCTGAAAACCCACGTACTGCATCCCGTCATCTTCCTTCAGGTATGATGTCAAAGGAAACTGCTTGGGGGCTCGCTATTGCCTTCTTAGTTACACTGGTATTCTCCGCGTGGATGCTGAACGAAGTGGCGCTGCAGATGGTTTGGTTGCCTGTACTCGCATTCATGATTTATCCGTACACGAAGAGGGTGTCGTGGATCTGTCACCTATGGTTGGGGCTGTGTCTAGGACTCGCTCCAGCGGGCGCCTGGGTCGCCATCACCGCCGATGTTCACGGATGGGGCGCCATAACTGGTGTCGAAGGCATCTTCCTGTGGTATCCTGAGATATTCTTCATCTCAATGGGAGTGGCGCTTTGGATTGCAGCCTTCGATGTGAACTACGCGCGCATGGATGTGAATGTAGACCGTGAGCAGGGAATCAAGTCGTTCCCCTCCCTCTTCGGAGACAGGGCGACCACCGGAATGAGCGTTGCTCTGACTATGGGTTGGGCGCTCTGCTTCCTTCTCACTGGATTGCATGAAGTCACCAACAGCAGTCCTGGTTACTCACTGTGGATTCCTGCCGCGGTTGTGATGGCGCTTGTTAACATCCTAGTGATGACCAAGGGAGCACAGTCCTCGATTGAGTCCGAAGATGCGATGGGTGTTTTCCAGAAGAACTTGTTCAATGTCTCGATGCTGACTGGTTGGGCTCTGCTAGTCAGCCTCACCCTAGTAGAGGCGATATGATGGGTGATTCAGCGATATTCAGACTGAAGTCAGAATACGATTCGGCTGGAGACCAACAGCAGGCAATTGACAAGTTGGTCGAACAGATTGAGAGCGGTCAAGAGCGTTGTGTGTTACTTGGAGTGACTGGATCGGGCAAGACATTCGCGATGGCCAAGGTAATCGAGAGGTTGCAGATTCCCACCCTAATTCTCTCGCATAACAAGACTCTTGCTCGCCAATTGTGGCAAGAGATGAGTGAGCTGTTCCCCGAGAACGCGGTTGAGTACTTCGTCAGTTACTACGACTACTACCAACCGGAGGCCTACATCCCGGGGAGAGATTTGTACATCGACAAGGAGCTGCAGATGAATGAGCGTATAGAGCAAGAGAGGTTCTCCACTGTGGCCTCGCTCGTCTCACGCCCCGATGTGATTGCAGTGGGCACGGTATCGGTGATTTACGGCCTGAATCCGCCTGAGGTTTTCCAGCAGAATCATCTCAGGTTAGCAGTCGGTGAGGAGGCCGATCCGCAGGAAGTAGTCAAGCAACTCGTCGGCCTGCAGTATCGCAGGACTGCAGCGGAAATCACACGTGGTGACATTCGCCTACGTGGGGAGGTCTTGGACATCTGGATGCCAAGCCGTGATGATCCGTTGAGGATTCGTTTCGGATGGGACGGTATCGAGCGTATCCAAGCCTGCGAGGCTGTATCATGGGAGACGCTCGATGATTTCGAGGAGGCGTGGATTCACCCGCGTGAATTCTACATGACCAATGAGGAGCGATTTAATCAGGCTCTGGAAGATATCGAGTACGAATTAGATGAGAGGATGGACTGGTTCCACAGCGAGGGAATGGATATGGAATCTCACCGTATCGAGCAGCGAACTAAGTTTGACCTAGAGATGCTTTCTGAGATTGGGTCGTGCAAGGGAGTTGAAAATTACTCGATGCACTTCGACGGTAGACAGCGCGGCGAGCGTTCATACTGCCTGCTTGACTTCTTCGCCATGTGCGCTGAGAAGTACCATGGCGGAGCTGATAGGTATCTGGTAGTGATGGACGAGTCGCATGTTACTCTGCCGCAGTTATCTGGGATGCACGGGGGAGACTTCTCACGCAAGAAGAATCTCATCGATCATGGATTCCGCCTCCCTTCAGCATATGATAACAGGCCATTGCGAATTGATGAATTTCAGAAACTCGTCAACCAAATGGTCTACGTTAGCGCAACTCCGGGTGAAAGAGAGTTGCGTCACCTAGCAGAGGTGACGGGACAGGAGGTTCCGCGAGAGTTGCTGCACATCCAAAGCGGAGGAGGAGCACTTCCAGGAGATGGAGAAAAGCCTCTGAGGCGCGCATCGATGCAGGACTTGATGGGTAAGATAGAGGGTATCTCTACGATGGAGATTCGCCCTACTGGTCTGCTAGATCCAAGTATCGAGGTCCGACAGACCTCAGGTCAGATTCAGGATCTCGAGGAGGAGATTCGAAAGAGGATCGAAGAGGACGAGAGGGTTCTGGTCACAGTGATGACCATCAAGTTCGCAGAGGAAGTAGCCGAGTACCTACAGCGTCAGGGATTCAAAGCCCACTACCTACACAGTGAGATTGACACTCTCGAGAGAACTGAGATCATCAAGGCACTGCGTTTGGGTCATATTGACATCATCGTCGGAATCAACTTGCTTAGAGAGGGGCTAGATATTCCTGAGGTATCATTAGTCGCCATATTCGATGCCGACAAGGAAGGTTTTCTGCGCAATGAGCGTTCACTTCTCCAGACCATCGGCAGGGCCAGCCGCAATGTGCGGGGTTCAGTCATACTGTACGCAGATTCAGTCTCTCCTGCCATGCAGGCTGCAATAGGGCAGACGCTGTCGAGGCGTAGACGACAGGCCCAGCATAATGAGGAGCATGGAATCATCCCTACAACCATCCAGAAGGCGCTGCCAGTGATGAGTGAAGAGGCCGGAGACCTGGCCTCAGGTGTGGCCGGTAGAGGTAAGGGCGGGGGTCGTCGCATGGTGGCGAAGGCGCCTGGTAAGAAGGGACTCGAGGGATTGGCACAGAAGTTCGGACTCGGTGCTGGTGTTTGGAACAACTCGGACTCGGTGCTGGACAACATCAGTCAGCCAGAGTGGGTTGCTGCGGCTGAAGAGGTGCTTTCACCAGTTAATCAGGGTGAATCGGCCAAACTCAGAGAGAAATTGGAGAAGGAAATGAGGCAGGCAGCAGCTCGGTTGGACTTTGAGAGAGCGGCTCGGTTGCGAGATAGAATCTTCCAACTTGAGAGTGCGTCGAATTGAAGTCCCGGAAGCAGTGCGAGGGGTCGTGTCCCGCTACAGCAAGGATGACTTCTCCGCTCCCGTCGAGGATTACGACTTCTCTGCTGTCGACGATGTCAGGTCACTCATCAACCAAATGGGTCGTGCTGGCGGATTCACCGCCACTAAGCTAGCTCATGCACGAGACATGATGTCGGATGCGATAGCGAAGAGCTCTCGCAAAGGGGTACTGAACTGGCTATCGTTCCCAGCCTGCCTGTGCGCCACTGGAACTCGTGGGTTCTTCCTCGAGGCGCTCAAGCGCAAGTCGTTCAATGTCGTAATCACTACATGCGGGACGCTCGATCATGACATAGCCAGAACATTTCAGGACTACTTCCACGGAGATTTTGAGCTCGACGATATAGCACTCGGTGAGGAAGGACTCAACCGTCTTGGAAATGTAATCGTACCCAACGAGTGCTATGGCGAGATAATCGAGAGCGTGATGTTACCCTGGTTGAAAGAGATCGAAACAGAGCGGTTAGCAACACAGCCCGACAACCCATGGCTGGGATTCGGTTCAGTCGAACTGTGCTGGGCAATCGGTGATAGAATCAAGGATGAGAGATCACTCCTGCACTGGGCAGCCAAGCACCGAATCCCAATCGTCATCCCGGGACTATCCGATGGTGCGATTGGTTCACAGCTATTCATGCACCGTCAGAAGAGTCCATCGTTCATGATTGACTTTCTTGCAGACGAGCAGGTTCTCTCGGATTTGACTTGGCCGGCCGAGGAGAGTCATGCCCTGATGGTAGGTGGAGGAATCTCAAAGCATCATGTAATCTGGTGGAACCAATATCGAGGAGGTCTAGACTCGGCTGTCGCTATAACCACCGCTCCCGAACATGACGGTTCACTATCGGGAGCTCGTCTCAAGGAGGCTGTATCCTGGGGCAAGGTGAGACCGGAGGCACCTCAGGTTGTGGTCGAGGGGGATGCTTCGGTACTATTGCCTATTCTCGGCGCAGACTTGTTCAGGGACTAGCAGCAAAATCGCTACACCTGCCGTGCAAATGCATAAAGACGGTCAATGGAGCGGGCGCGCCATGTCCGTAGAAGAAATGGTACAGGGAATGATTGATGCACTAGGAGACGCACTAGGAGATGCCGCCAAGCACGACCGGGGTAACAGCGCCGCCGGTACCCGTGTAAGAAAGGCAATGCAGGCCGCTAAGAACACCGCTCAGGATGTTCGCAAGCAGGTCCAGGCTGACAAGAACTCACGTTGAGCCTTCGTCCCTGTGCGCTAGGACTTCCATTAGTGATACCCTCAGGGGCACCAATGGACGCCAGCCATCACCTCCAGCTCTCAGGAGCATGTCGTGCAGTGGGCCTAGGTCCGGCCTTACCACTGGAGTGTTGTTTGACGACACCGGGCTGGGGCTCCCTGTGAGCGATGAGATTGTGTGAGTATGCTGCAAGGAATCGGTGAAGCGCCCCCACAGAAGTGACATTTCTGTGATTATTGATTCACGAGACCAGGCCCTTCTGCCGCACATATCGATAGTGCCCAAGGATTTATGATCGGACAAAATCAGAATGGTTAGGGCATCCGTCGCATCCCTAACATGCACCCAATGTCGTGGCTCGTCAGAGCTAGGCTCTCCCTTGGCCCCGTCCATTACCCAATCGGCCCACTCGTGGATTGTTTGCGAACCCCAGTCCTCGGCCCCCTCCGGGACAAGTAGGTCATGCACTCTGACAATCAATCCTGCCTCGACAGACTGGGAATCTGATGGTATGATGGCGATGTCTCCTCTGTCTCCTCTGTCTCCCTGACCCATTGAGACTCTGATTTCGGCGGCTCCAACCTCATCCGTGATGGTGGCGCCAGCTCTCTGTAGCCTGTCTTCTAGGGCTTGTCGGAATGCATCCACCGGACCCGTGATGTGAACGGTCCTCGGCATCATCTTACCACTAGACAGCCGACTCGGCCTCGACCTTATCTGCCGAGGAGAAGTGATTGAGGCAGTCCCTAAGGATATCGATAATCAGATCGATCTCGGCTGAGGTGATAGCGAAGTGAGGTGTGAATCTCAGGGCATTCTGGCCACCGTGAATGACTCCAAGTCCGTTCTCCCTGCACCATTCCTCAACGCAGCCGAAACCAATGACAGGTAGATCCTCGGGGTGCATCTCCGCGCATAGGAGCAAACCAGTTCCCTGGACGCTTACTATTGAATTGGGGAATTCCTCGGCTAGTATTTCCAACTTCTCGACGAATTCCGAGCCACGCTGCCTGATATTATTCCTCAAGTCGGGAGTGATTCTATCAAGCACTGAGATGGCTGTCTCAAGGGCTCTTGGGTTGGTGGTCATCGTATTGCCATAGATTCCTACAACATACTGCGAAGCCGCTTTCTCAGACAGACCTACTACTGAGAGTGGATACTGTCCGGCATTGAGGGCCTTGGACCATGTCTCCATGTCAGGAATCTCGCAGTCCTCGAATCCTTCGTAGTCGATTATACTGAGACAGCCCTGTCCTCTCAGTCCGGCTTGAATAGAGTCGACTATTAGCATGCTACCATGCTCAGTACAAAGAGAGCGAGCAGTATCGTAGAACTCTCTTGTGACACACTGGCCTGGATTGCCCTCTCCCATCACCGGCTCCATAGCCATCAATTCGATGAAGAATCCTTCCTCCTCTGCGCGAGCGAAGACTGCTCTGAGTGAGTCGATATCATTGGAAGGAGTGAAGATTACATTGTCGCGCTCGCGGAAAGTTGCGAGATTCTTTTCGTAGGACTTGCTGCATGAATCAGAAATCATGGCTGGCCTCTGGGTGCGGCCGTGGAATGCATCGGTCAGAGCCAGCAACTTGGTCTGCTTGCCCTCATGACGCCCTCCAGGTCCGGTCATTGTCTTACTACTTGCATCCGCAATTCGCATCGAGACGGTAACTGATTCAGATCCGCTGTTCAAACATACGAAGTGAGAGAATGGGCAACTACCTCTAGTATGGCCGACCTCTTTTCTCAGCCTATCAGCGAGACGCTTCTGACTGAATGAAGGAGTCATTACATTGGCCATGACCCAGTTTTGCTTCATCGAATGCAGCACATCGTCGGGTCCGTGACCCATTCCCATCATGCCGTATCCTCCATTGTCATGAAGTACAGCTCCGTGGGAGGTAACTATCCATGGCCCCCTAGCCGCTAGAGCAACATATGGGTTCACAGTCGGTGCTGAGTAGAAGTTGACATAGTCAGACTGTAGGTACTCTGCCAGACTAGCTTCGTCCAGCCTCAAATGATCTGCGTGGTCGATTGCCAAGCGCTCAAAGGTAGCTGCAGCCTCCTCAATAGCACGGCTGAGAGTTGGGTCAGACTCAAGGAAGTCGCTGATTGCACTATCTGAAATTCCAATCGTTCTAGAGTCACCGGTGGCGTTTCGAATAGACTCCAGAGAAGCCAGCCAATCTCCCATCGTCAAAGCCAACACGGACATACTCATCAACATTCGTCTACAACCCAGTTGTGAGTATTCGAAATGATCCATAATCGGTAGAAACTGGAATTCTGATAATCACTCAAATAATCAAACTGATTTTAGTTTTCTAATTGAAATTTTCAGAATACATTGAATATTCTAATTGGATTATCGGTCTTTGTTATAGTATAGTATAAGTGCCAAGCAACTATCTTACAGACGGGAGAAATGCTTGGGGGATGCAGTTCTCCTCCCAACGGGGGGGAATTTGAATGAGCGATGAATACAGAATACAGGAACTATTGGAGAGGGATGTCTATGTCGGCAACACCCGCGTTGGTGTGATTACCGGCGAACGATTCCATCCGCGCGACGAGCTCGTGCAATCGATGCGAATCAAGGTCGAAGGCGAAGTAGCTGAACAATACATGAGAAAACCAGCGGAGTTCGCTCCGCTATCGAAAGAACTGGTGCACAGTATCTTGCCAGACGGCGGTGTGAAACTGTCCAAGTCAATGCGTGAGTTGCAGCGACGTTGGAGGAACACCGTCAGAATCGACGAGAAGTTGTTCGCACCGGACGAACTAGTCGACAGGGCGGTCTTGGATAATGATGGAATGGATCTAGGCAATGTAATCGGCTTGAGGAAGATTAAGCGCACCTACAAAGGGGTCGTTATTCAGCCGCACTATGTTGTAAAGGCCCGGCACCAGTTGCCCGATACTATCGTAGTGCCAGTTGCACAGCTAGCCAGGACGACAGCGCGACTTGATGAAATCATACTACGCTGCTCGGTGCAGAGATTGGTCACCTTGCCCAGTTATCTGAAACTGAATAGTGGAGATCTCGAAGAAGAGTGATTGTTCCACAGGGAACATCTTGAAATCGGATTTGCTTCTCGCATGTCTGCTCAGGGCGTGTAGCTTAGTTTGGCTGGAGCACCCGGCTGATAACCGGGAGGTCGCAGGTTCAAATCCTGTCATGCCCACCAATTACTGTCTCCTAGGTGGTCGGCAGAGTCATGAAGGGCCGTCAGTTCGACTCCCTGTCACATGCCTGTGGTTAGTGGCTCATCCGGCCGTGAAGTTGCGGCGTCACTGGCACCACTACTCGGAATGCAGTTCATCGAATTGGAGAGTCGTAGATTCCCTGATGGAGAAGGTTACGTCAGAGTTCCTGCTGAGGCGATAGAGTCGGTTCGCTCGGAGCCAGTAGTTTTGGTCTCCAACACCTATCCAGACTCGGGTATAGTCAGTACCATACTGCTGCTGGAGGCCATCGCTGATGTTCGCAAAGGGAATCTTTCCAATCTCAAGGGAGAGGGAGTCCAGAAGATGGATGATGTCGGAAGTGGTGTATTCCTAGCAATCCCCTACTACGGGTACTCGCGCCAGGACAAGCGCTTCTCCAGTGGGGAGGCGATTTCGGCGCGAGTCATCGCCGAGTTGCTAGAGAGGAGTTGTGACGGAATAGCTATTCTTGATCTGCACGAGCCTGATGTACTGAAAGAAATGGGCGTTCCGATAGAATTTGTTAGTGCTATGCCTGAGATTGCAGAATTGCTTGAGTCCGAAGTTTGCCCTGACTTCGTACTCAGCCCGGACAAGGGGGCTATAGCCAGAGCCTCCGAGGTCGCCGGCCTCATCGACTGTGAGTTCTCCTACCTTGAGAAAACAAGGATTGACGCCCACACCATCGAGCATACCCCCAAGAACCTAAATGTCGATGGCAAGATTGTCGCTATTGTTGATGATATGATTAGTACTGGTGGTACCATCTGTCGGGCCAGTGATGCCCTGCGTCGGCAGGGCGCCACCGAAGTCCACGCCGCATGTACACACGGCCTATTTACTGGCGGAGCAATGCTGCGCTTGGCCAGTCATGTCGACGGTGTCCACAGTACTGATTCACTTCCTAATCCAAGGGCTGTAGTGAGCGCAGCACCCGCTCTTGCTAGAGGTCTGAGGCGTCTGATGGAGCAATGCTAGCGACCTATGGTCGAATCCTATGAATCCGTTTCGTTTATATCGGCCACGCCGTGCGGCGGCTTACCCACACGAGGAGTAGTTCCAATGAGTGTACATATAGCATTTGAAACCCCAAGCGACATACAAGAACAGGTCTACGAGATGGTCAAGTCTCTAGGCAAGGATGAAAGAGGTCGTCTGAAGAAGGGCGCCAACGAAGTCACCAAGGCTGCAGAGCGCGGCACAGCGAAGATGGTAGTGATGGCAGAGAATGTCAATCCAGGTGAGCTTTTGGCTCACATCCCAATGATTTGCAAGGAGAAGAGTATACCCTTCATCTATGTCGAAGACCAGGCATATCTGGCCGAGGCAGCAGGAATGAGTCTAGGCACTAGAACCGCTGCAATCGCAGTAATGGATGTCGACAAGGAAGCCGAAGACAAGTTCAAGGAAGTCGATGGACACTGCTCGACACTTTCACAGTAGCTTGGAGATGGAGTGATTCGATATGGCTCAAGAGTCATGGCCTGCTGAAGTGGTCGAAGTGGTCGGTCGGACCGGAATGAGCGGTGAAGCAATTCAGGTGAAGGTTCGCGTAAACGATGCTGCCAACCCACGTGACATCGGACGAATCATTGCACGCAATGTGCTGGGCCCGATTCGAGTCGGTGATGTCCTGATGCTGAAGGATACTGGTCGCGAAGCCCGCAGTATTGGTGGCCGGAGGTGAATAGATGCCTGAGCGCCGCATCTGCAGTTTCACGCACGAAGAGATCGAGCCAGGCACTGGCATGATGTTCGTCAAGCGCGACGGTAGTGTGTTCTACTTCAAGGACAGTAAGGCACGCAAGAACATGCTCAAGCTCAACCGCAACCCACGCCGACTCAAGTGGACCCGTCGCTACGAAAAGGGCGGCATCAAGTAGCGTCTGTAGTCTGGTTCAGCCAGTCAAGGCATACCGAATGAGTACATGCTGGAGGATCGAACCACAGTTTGTCGGCCGGGTCGATGATATCCAACTGCAGAGTCGATCCGGTGCCTTCCTGAACTGTGACTACTGAGCTTGTACTCGCGGGCAGATAATCCTCTCCAGTCGAGAATAGGCTCAGCCTGATAGTGTGGTTGGCATCCACATATGCATCGAGAGTGAAGAACTCCATCTTAGCGTTGATTGTCTCAAGTAGAGGGAGCCAAATCTGCTCCTCAGTGCCTCCTTCATGATATCGTAGATCCATGATGGCGTGACCTAGGTGAATACATTGCCCGGACTCGTCGCAGTCCTCCATTAGAGCGTATATCTGTCCGCCAATGGTCGAGGTTCGAACATCTACATGCAATCGAGGCAGTCCTGCGATCCAAATTCCTTCCTCAAGGGGGGCGGTCTCGTATACTGGACCTGTGCTAGCATCAGGTAGAATGGTGGTTGTGCCGCCAATATTGGACATGCCTCCTCCTAAGTCAAATGCTAGGGTTTCCATTCCCTGTGGTGGATAATGATCCTCGAGCCTCCACTCACCGTAGTTGGACTGAATCTCAATCCACTGGCCCGGCTTGTCACCTATTCCCTTGAGGTAGTAGTCGAACCACTCGAGGAGGTCCTGCATCCAGTCAAATCGGGTCATCTGCGGATAGGCCTCGCGCCCGCGACCCTCGCCCGAGCGATCGAAGTGGTAGTCCGGACGGTCTGGGTAGTCGTGGTCCCACTGTCCAAACAGTCCCTTAGCATCTATTCCATGCTGTTTCAGAATATTGATTGTAGGTACCGCCATATGAGGATCGACATTCCAATCATGCATTCCCTGAATCAAGTAAACCGAGCCGTTGTAGTTGTCCAACACGCGCTGCAAGAAGTAGCGCTCCTCCCAGTAGTTTCCAACAGCCTCGCCACCCCATACATACGCCCCAGTCCCCGCAGCCGGTCCTAATGCGTAATCGGGACAGGCATTACCGATGTCCCCAGTGTCGCCGTCCAGTCCATAACTGCCGTAGACCACATTGTGCATGAATGGGGCTCGGGCCTCGTTCGATCCATTCTTCCACATCAACTCCATCAATCCGATCAGCCCTGAGATTGGGACTATGGTGGCAAGGTGCTCGTTGCCGAACATCGCTGCCTGCCAAGGAGTGCTGCCATCGTAGGACTTGCCAATCATCGCAACCTTGCCATTGCTCCAGTTCTGACTACCAAGCCATGTAACCGCGGCATCAACACCAAGCTGCTCTGCATTACCCATCAAATCCATACAGTGGTTAGAGCGTCCAGTACCCATCACCGAGACCTGTGCAAAGCCATATCCGTGCGGTAGGATCTGATCGATTATCATCTGGCCCAGCCAAGTTCCAGGAACCTCGATACTAGGGGTCGAGACGCTCTGCTCATCGAAGTAGGGGCCGAACTCAGCGATCATCGGCACCTGCACGCCTTCGGGAACATCTGGCAACCAATAGGCAAGGCTGACTAGGCCATTTGGCGCTGAGCCTCCTTCTGCAAGAGGGAGGGTAAACTCCACGAAGTGATGAGTTGAATTCCACTCATTGTCGGTGGCAGCTAGGCTGTACGGCCCGTATTCCATCACGAATCCATGTGGCCCGTTAGTGACATAGGGCCAGTTAGCACGCTCCCACACAGGGACGCGTTCGTAGCCCCCTTGAGGCTCCTGAGTCTCTTCGACCGAATCGAATACGAGATTTTGCATCACTAGAGCGATGAACATCGCCGCAACCACTAGAGCTGCTATTGCGAAGGCAGTCTGTTTAGGCTGCAATGGGGTACCGATACGAATCGGTTCTTCTGTCTTCCACTCATCGGCAATCTCAGCGACTAGAATTTCGCCATCATCGCCGGCCATAGTGCTTCGAATCAGCGATGTGCCTTGATACTCTCGTTTCTGCGTAATCAGATTTCATCGATGCCCACATTGTCGCCGTAGTCGTTGCCAGGGATGTAACCTCCCAGCGAGATTACAGGCGGCAGGGTGTCGTGCACGAACAGGTTATGGTCGTCGATGAGCTTCTTGCCGTCATCACCGGTGCTCAGTGAGATTACAGGCGGCAGGGTGTCGTGCACGGACAGATCCTTCTGGCCGTCCTCACCCGAGCCACACTTAGACTGCGTTGATGTGGTCTTGTAGTAGACATTGAAGCTGTCAAAGTCATGAATGCAGTCCCCAGAGCCGTCATCCAAATCGGTCGTCGTTTCAACGCCCCCGATGTTTTCACCGGAGGCGAGGCCTGCCGTGCCAGCCAGGAAGATTAGCGCGGCGATTGTCAGTTCGGTTTTTCCGTACATCAAACAGAAGCCATCGGTGTTTCAGACATAAACGACATGGTAAGCAGATTGGACAATTATTCTACTTGTAATCGGAAGGGTAATCCCCTGTGTTTAGAAGTCCAACTAGTTGCTTTGCGTTGAAATAGGAGAGGAGGGTCGCCCGGCCCATGAGCAATGCGCAGACCACCTTCATCATGATCAAGCCGGACGGGGTTGAGAGAGGTCTTACAGACGAGATAATCGGGCGTTTCAACCGAATAGGTCTACGAATGCGCGGTAGGCGCGACCTGACGCCTCCAATGAAGCTTGCAGAGACGCATTACGCCATACACAAGGAGCGTCCTTTCTATCCTGATCTCATCGAATTCATCACATCTGGTCCAGTTGTGGCCATGGCTTGGCATGGAGAGGATGCAATCGCAGCCTCCCGTAAGCTGATTGGGGCAACAAATTGGGAGGATGCAGCGCCGGGCACGATTCGTGCGGACTTCGCGCGCAGCATCGACAAGAACATCATCCACGGCTCGGACGGTGAAGAGACAGCGGCTTTCGAATTGGGGCTTTGGTTCCCCGATGGTCTTGAGGACTGAAAAGAGTGAGTAGCATGAGGTGGGTCAGATGTCAGGACGCAGACAACCCATCGTCGCTGTGCTAGGTCATGTTGATCATGGCAAGACTAGCCTTCTTGATCACATTCGCAGCCTCGGGACAGATTCTCGCGCCTCGGTCATGGATAGAGAGGCGGGGGGCATAACTCAACACATCGGTGCCACTGAGGTTCCAGCTGACATCCTGAACACACTATGCGCCCCACTATTGGGCGGCAAGACTTTCGATTCACCTGGACTTCTTTTCATCGACACTCCCGGTCATCACTCATTCTCCACTCTGCGCTCACGGGGGGGCTCTCTAGCAGACATTGCCATCCTAGTCGTCGATGTGATGGAAGGCGCAAGGCCTCAGACAATCGAGTCGTTACGTGTACTCAAAGAGGCCAAGACGCCATTCGTCATTGCTGCCAATAAGGTTGACCGAATCCACGGTTGGAACTCAGAGCATGGACGCTCTATGGCCATCTCCATGGGTGAGCAGTCAAAAGAGGCGATAGGGCTGTTCGAGCAGCGCTACTGGGACCTAGTGGGCCAATTCGCAGAGCACGGCTTCAACATCGAGCGTTACGACCGCGTCACCGACTTCACACAAGACATAGCTCTAGTGCCCGTGTCCGCACGTGAGGACGAAGGTATCCAAGACTTGTTGGCAGTAGTCATCGGTCTGGCCGAGCGATATTTGGACGAGCAACTAACAGACATCGAGGGCTCAGGCGAAGGCACTGTACTCGAGATGAAGGAGGAACGAGGCTTGGGCAAGACGCTTGATGTAATTCTGCACCGTGGCTCTGTAAAAAGGGGTGATGAAATCGTTCTAGTCACCAATGAAGGAGGTGTTGCAACCCGTGTCAAGGGCCTATTCAGCCCTCGCGGAATGAGTGAGATGAGGGATGCCGGTAACCGATGGGATGCTGCTGATGAGGCCCATGCAGCTAGTGGGCTAAAGATCTCGGCTCCAGACCTAGACGGAGTGCTCGCTGGCACAACACTGCGCGTTGTCCATACTGATTCAGAGCGTTTAGAGGCGCTTGCAGCGGCAAAGGCCGAGTCAGAACTCTCAATCGAGTTAGAGGAGGAAGGAGTGTGCATAAAGGCAGACACAGTAGGTGGACTCGAAGCCTTGGCCAAGGAGCTCAATGCGATTGATGTTCCAATCAGGATGGCAAGCATAGGGAAGGTCAGCCGCAGAGATATTCGTAATACTGAGGCGGCAAGTAATCCACTGCATCGAGTAATCATGGCATTCAGTACCGACATCTTACCTGATGCAATCGCCGAGGTTGAGGGTTCTGAGGCGGGTGCCAAGCACATCGGCTCAGACATTATCTATCGTATTCTTGAAGAGCACGAGGAGTGGGTCGAGAAACGCACGCGCGAGCTCGAAGAAGAGAGTCGGGTGCAGGTCGTCTATCCTGGCAGAATCCTGCTTCTTCCTGACCACACCTTCCGCGTCTCCAAACCCGCGGTAGTCGGCGTGAGAGTCGTCGCCGGTCGAATCCATGTGGGCCAATATCTGCTCAAGGAAGAGAGGCGTATTGGGCGCATCAAGTCAATCCGCTCAGGCGAGAGTTCGATGAAGGAGGCGAAGCAGGGTGATGAGGTCGCAGTTGCGATTGACGGAGTGACTGTAGGTCGTCAGATCGAAGAGGGAGATAGCCTCCTAGTGGACATTCCCGAATCGCATGCAAAGAAGCTCAGGAAGATGGAAATGACGGCGGCAGAACAGGATGTTTTCGAGGAACTGCTAGCCATTCACAGGAAAGATGAACACTTCTGGGGCCGATGAACATATTGATGCGGTTAGGGTTCAGGTATACCTAACGCTCAAGTAGTGAATGAGTAGGCCTCGGGATGTTCTAGTAGGGATATCATGGCTGAGACAGCAGACCCTAAAGCCCGCGAGTTGATACAGACTGTTTCACAGATTTCCAACGGCCTGATGAACGAGGTCGCCAAGGTCATCATCGGCAAGCAGGAGAATCTACGCAGAATCACAATCGGCATCCTCTCAAACGGCAATACTCTCATCGAGGATTTCCCCGGTTTAGCAAAGACCCTGATGGCTAACACCTTCGCCTCCGCTCTAGGATGCAAATTCAAGCGTGTCCAGTTTACTCCTGACCTGCTCCCAGCCGACATAATGGGGACATACATGTACGACCAACAGGCAGGTGAGTTCAAGCTCAGACCAGGACCTCTGTTCACCAATGTCCTACTTGCTGACGAGATCAACCGTGCTCCACCCAAGACTCAAGCGGCCTTGCTTGAGGCTATGGAAGAGAAGCAGGTCACCATCGAAGGTATCACTCACAAGCTCCCAGCGCCTTTCATCACCATGGCGACCCAGAACCCAATCGAACAGGAGGGTACCTACCCACTCCCTGAGGCACAGATGGACCGATTCCTGATGAAGATGTCAATGGGATATCCAGACCGTCAGGAGGAGAAGGCAATCCTACAGCGCAGGAAGCTGCGTGGTAAGGACGAGTACGATATCGAGCAGGTTACTAGCCCGAAGAAGGTCGTCGCCATGCAGAAGGCACTCGAGACCGTTCATGTGGACCCGGCAATCATGTCCTATGTGGTGGAGTTGGTACAGCGCACCCGTGAGGACCACCGAGTCATTACTGGAGCATCTCCTCGCGCTAGCCAGTCGCTATTCAAGACTGCGCGCGCATCGGCAGCTATCGATGGGCGTGACTATGTCATTCCTGACGATATCAAGAATGTCGCTCTCGAGGTTGTAAGTCATAGAATCGTGCTGAAGCCGGAATCTAAGATTCGCGGCGTCACTGGTCGGCACATCACGCGTAAGATTCTGAGCGAAGTACCCGTCCCTGTCATCCAGTGATAGGCAAGATTCACGGTAGTCCCGTGGTTTTCCCCCACTGAGCGAGATGCCCGGGCCAGTAGTTATCGCTGTGGTGAACCACAAAGGTGGCTGTGCCAAGACCACTACTGCAGTCAATATCGCCTCGGCTCTAGCAGTGGGCAACGAGGAGATGAATATCGCTGCCCGTAGAGTACTGATGATTGATCTTGACCCGAAGGGGAATGTCGCTACCACCTTCGGAATCAACAAGAAAACTCTCGGTCCGACGATGAACGAGCTGTTCAAGGGAGGTGTGGATGGCTCTCCTGTCGGCCTCAACGAGTGCTTGATTGGACCTGACCAACTGACAGAGGCTATGCGCGAAGCCTGGAAGTTACACAATCCCGAACGGAAGCGGGGCCCGCCCAAGGGAGTCTCGATTGACAATCTCTGGCTTCTTCCAGCCGACCTCGACCTGTCAGGAGTTGAGATTGATCTCGCCACCCGTATCGGTCGCGAGAACCGACTCAAACTGGCACTACAGGATTCAGTAGGTCACTTCGATGTGGTCATCGTCGATACTCCAGCCTCACTCGGACTGCTCACAATCAACGCGCTGGCAGCCTCAGACTGGATTCTGATACCAATCCAGGCTGAGTTCTACGCCCTCGAGGGTATGGGCCAGTTGATGAACGCCATCCGTGATGTCCAGAAGGCAATCAATCCGAACCTCAGGCTGTTCGGAATCGCCCTAACGATGGTGCAGACCAACAGCAACCTCGGTGAGGCGGTAGCCGAGCGTGCGCGGAAGCACTTCGGTGACCGAGTATTCGATACTGCCATTCAGAGGTCTGTAGCTATTGCAGAGGCTCCATTAGAGGGGGCTCCGATAGTCGTCGCGAAGAAGCCAAACAAGTCGAATCCGGGAAGCAAGGCCTACTGGGAGCTAACCAGAGAGGTCGATGCAAGGATTGCTAGGATAGTAGGCGAATAAGAGCCTACTCTGCTTTGCTGACATTAGTCGCGCATGCGCGACCGTCTGGAGACTCACCGACTTCGTAATCGACTGTGTCGCCCTCGTCGATGGTCCCATCCACATCTGACTTGTGAACGAACAAGTCGTTCCCTTCTTCTCTCTCTATGAAGCCGAAGCCCTTTATTCGGTTGAACCATTTCACTGTACCCTGAGGCATAATTCCCCATCGCCCCGCTCATACTACTTCATCTAAACTATTGTTAGGGTCAGACTGGAATGATTGAGAGGCTATTCCTCGCCTACCCGTTCCAAAGCGGATTGTTTCGCATCGAGCAATGCAGACTCCCACTTCGACTTAAGCTCAGACTCAAGTGATTTCATCATCTCCTTGATCTCTTTCTTGGATAGGTCTCCGCGTTTGTTGAACTGTTTTTCGAGCTTAGACAGCATCTCCTGCTCACGCTTCTTTGCAAACTCGGAAACCTTCTGCTCCATCTCAACTTCGAGTTCCAGCGCCATCTCTTGGCGTCGAAGACCCAAGGCAGCAAGCATAGTCTTCCGTTCAGCACGGAATCGTCTGTCCAACTCTTCCAGCGCCGCTCGCTCTGACTCTTCCTCGAGCTCCTTGATGCGGACCTTGACATCCGACTTCATCTCCTTCTCAAGTGATTTTCTCTCCTCTTTGAGTTGTTTCTCCAATTCTGCCTCTCGCTCACGGCGTGCCTCGAAGATTCTTTCTCGCATCTGCATCTCCTGCTCGAGCCTGTGAGTCTCGATCTTGCGATGCACTGCTGTCTCCATAGCCTCTATGAGATCCATCTCGACGCGTCGCTGCATCCTCTCTACATCCTGCGATGCTTCGAGCTCTAATCGTTCCTCGAGGAAGGCTCTACGACGCTGATAGTCCGTCTCCATCTCTTCTTTGAGTCTGCCACGCAACTTTGCTGCGTGGGCCTCTATACGTCGGTCCCTCTCTAGGTCGAGTTGTTCGCGAAGACGGTTTTCCTCACGGCGCAGTCGGTGTAGCATCTCTTCACGCAGTAAGCGCTCCTCGCGCTCTAGTGCCTCGGTCTCGAGGCGTTCCATCTCATCCTCAAGCTCGGCCCGCAAATCTGATTCAATTTGCTGCAGCCTCTCCTCAAACAGGATCTCATTGGCCTTACGCATCGCACCGTGCATTCCGGATACCCTCTCCGTCATCTCAGTGATGCGCATTCGGCGCTCACGCCGGATGCCGGATCGGATTCTCGATTCCTCATCTAGCCTCTCTCTGGCACGGGCTACAGACTCCATGTTTGAGGAGGCAGAGAGCGCATGCTGGGCACGCAGCGCTGTCAATTCATCGATACCTTCGGTATCGTTGTCTTCAGGTGACTTGCTCTCACTCATGGGATCCCATCCCCGAGTTGTCGCTAGTTCCGGAGTATTTGAGAGCGAAGGGTCAGAATCGTCCGACAAACACGGTTTAGAGAGACTATCAGAAGGTACCGCGCTAGAAGGTGATGTTGAACTTTGACTCACAGGCCGGGCACTTCAACTCGCGAGTACCGGGCCTGGGCCTGATTCTAAGCATCCTCTCACAGCCGGGACAGTCAATCTCGGCCTTGATTATCTTGGGAGTAAGGGTGAACTTGCCAGTACAGGCGCCACAAGTCAACTCGATTGGTCGCTCGTCGGTGGATGCTACGATGACGGTGCTGCAGTGTGGACAGGGTAGTGTCTCATCGGTGAGATTATCGACAGTAGGCTGGTGACTGACCCTGCATACAGCGCCGCAAATCTTGCACTCCTTCTCACCCAGCCCCTGAGGCAACATGTGGCCGCAGTGAGCGCATTCTGCCAGCGGTGCGGCGTACCTTGACTCAATCTCGGATGAATCGGCCATGACCCTCGATTCAGGGGCGGGTTAATCAAGCGGTCGCAGACAAGTCTTCTCGAGATGTCCCTAAGGCCACCCTAAGTGCCTGTACCAAGTCGTCCTTCAAATCGCGTCCGAGAGTGGCTAGAGTGGTGAGTCTCTCCGGACCAGTTCCTGTAACCCACATACCATTCAGGATGACCAAAAGGGCGCTCGCCTCATGCAGTGCTACTCCCGCTGCCAGTTTGATTTCCCAGCCTCCTAGAACAATACCAACCAGAAGCAAGGTGATTCCCACAGAGATTGCAATATTGGTCGAAACTGCCCTCTTTGTCCTCTTAGACAGATCAATGAACCGAGACAGGGCTCTTGGGTCCTCTCCGGGGATGAGTACATCTGCAGCGTCTAGGTTCACCTGTTCACCGCTACCGACTGCTATTCCAACATGCGCAGCGGCAAGTGCTCCCGCATCGTTGAATCCATCTCCTGCCATCAGAGTCCTGCGAGCCTTGGAGCGTTCCGAAACCCACTGAGCCTTGCCCTCGGGGTCGACTCCTCCTCTACAGGAGTCTGTGGATATTCCTAAGCGAGCACCGAACGCCTCTACGCTGGCTTGTTCATCACCGCTGAGTATCTCAACTCTGACATCGTTTTCTCTCAGAGCTGCAATCATCTCATCGACCCCATCTCTGGCATCATCATGAGAGAATCCGAATGCGGCAATTGCTCGTCCGTCAACAGCCAGGACGCTGGCTCCGTGTCCGGCCTGTCTAGACTCTGCAAGAGCCGCATCGATGTCCAGAGGAATCTCTACTCCACGCTCAAGTAGCCAATCTGCTCGCCCTAGCATGACCTTTTGGCCACGCAACTTTCCACTAACTCCTGCGTCTCCGTCGGTCAGTTCCGTCACTTTGCTAGCGGTCAATGAGCGCTCGTTGGCTAGCGCGATGATGCTTCTTGCATATGGGTGGTTAGAGCGTTGCTCGAGTCCCGCAGCAATCTGAAGTGCTCGGTAATCATTCTCATCCTCACCGACTGTGATTCCAGTCATTCTGGGACTGCCGCTTGTCAGTGTCCCGGTCTTGTCAAGTAAAGCCAACTCGACCCCAGCGGCCGCCTCCAGTACATCGCCGCCTCTGGCGACCAACCCGGAAGCCGAAGCAGCGGAGAGTGCCGCTGCGTGTGGGACGGGGGCGGCTAGAAGCAGTGAGCAAGGGCAAGATACCACCCAAAGCAGGAGTGTGGTGAGAATGGCCTGTGAGGTGGCCCCATAGACGAGATACCCGATGAATGGAGATCCAAGCATGACTAGAGGGACCCAGATTGCAGTGAATTTCTCGATTGCACTCTGGGTTCTGGTTGGCTGGTCACGGTAGTTCCTCACCAAATCAATCAGGCTGGACAGTCTAGTATCATCTCCTCCAGCGGTTGCCTTGACTACCAAGGGGCCGCGGACTAGAACTAGGCCCGCCTCTACAGTATCGCCCTCGTTAACTGGGATTGGGATTGGTTCTCCAGTTAATGGGGCGCGGTCGATTGCACCTTTCCCTTCGATTATTACCCCATCAACTGGCATCACCTCTCCAGAGCGAACCTCCACGAGGTCTCCTAACTCAAGCGCCTCGACAGGGATCATATCCTCGTCGTGGCAGTCTGGAGCATTGGAGAGGATTGGATTAGCTACCTGTAGGACACTCAGTGTTCTCTCGCCCTTATCCTTAGTCTCCGGGTTAACCAGTCGTGCCCTCCTTGGTAGTCTGTCTAGCCCTCCCTGCATCGACTCTCTCGCCCTGACCAATGCCCTATCTTCAAGATGAGAGGAGAATCCAACTAATCCGACCACCATCAGAGCCTCTGCCCATTCCTGTAGATAGACAGCCCCGATGACTGCTAGAGAGGTGAGAATCTGGAAGCCCATGACCCTGTTCTGTATGCTCCCTAGGGCATCTTGGAACATCTGGTATCCAGCAAATAGAACTCCGAATAGTGCGATTAGTGCTGCGAGTTGATTGGGTATGGCTGGAATCTCCTCAATTGCTACAACTCCTAGAATTAACGGGACGGTTGTGGCGGCACCTAGCAGCCGGATTTGGTCAGGCCTCAGTTTAGATGTCTTCGAGGGTGAGAGTTGGAAGTCCTCGCCGAGTATCGTTGTTAGTCGCTGCTCGGAGATTTTCCTCAGAGTTGCGTCGGATAACCACAGTCTCTGAATCTCAATCCTACCATCCTCCAGCCTGACATTCAGAACTCCGGGTACATCCATCAGAAAGCTGCGAAGTTTGCGTCTATCGGCGCCTATTCTTGATGCAGCCATCTTTGGCGTGACACCAGTCACGCTTAACCAATCAATTTCAGGACTATGACCTAGGTTTTCAAGCACAGAGGAAGCCCTGGAAACTCTACCCCTACTGACATCAACATTGATTCTGACTGAACCCTGTGTTGCAGAGACTCTGCATTCCTCGATTCCAGGGAGTCGACTCACTGCCCTAGTCGCCTTCATCGCGCAGTCCGGACAGTCCATACCTCTGATGTCCCATTCAAACTCATGTACGCCGTCGGCTGCTAGATCCAAATCGGTGGTATCAACAACCGATGTGGCAATGGTCTCGATGGTTGGTTCAGGGTTGCTCACTGGCTTGGGTTTGGATTTGGGAAGTTTAGGTAGTTTGATGGATGAGAACATCGATTTGATCGTAAATGGTTTTTTTTCCGGTTTCTTAGAAACCGGTATTTCTTCCTCATCATCAAGGAGAAGAAATTCCTCGGCATCCTCTCCCATGCCTATGCCATCTCGTCGTGTCGCTTGAATATGATGTGTAGTCTATGAGGGATTAAATCATCAGCAAAGAGTCGCCCCCGATGTATATGGGTGGCTTACCAGACGATTTGGAAATCGATATGTTGGTCTTCGATATCGATGGGACTCTACTAGATTCAAGCGGGTTCCATCCTGACTTGATTCCGTTGATTCGTGAGGTTGAGGAGAGGGGGGTGACTGTCTCACTTGCCTCAGGTAGGGCTCTTCCCAATATCACTCCAATCCGGCAGGCCCTCGGAGTGTCTGGATTCATTGTGGCCGAGAATGGCGGAGTAGTCTGGGACAGCCCCGAAGGGCATGAATTACAGATTCTAGCAGATGGTTCGAGGCCCCTGCAGGCGGCGCAATGGCTGGCGACGCAAATCGAAGGGTTCGATGCAAAAGGCATCGAATCCAACCGTTGGAGAGAGACCGAGTGGTGCATGTTAGAGACTAAACAGGAGAAGTTGATGAGAAGTCTGCTGTCACAAACAGAGTGGTCTGACCTAGTGGTAGTATCGACAGGATTTGCGATTCACATCACATGTCCTGGAATCGACAAGGAAGCAGGTCTGAGAGTGGCTTTGGAACAGCGAGGAGTAGCCGCTAGCAGGGTCCTTTCATGTGGGGATGCTCTCAACGATGTACCCATGTTCAGATACTGTGGATATTCTGTGGCTGTGAATAGTAGTCTCAGTGAAGTAGTCGAAGCGGCTGACTACTTGACAGTCAGTCACGGCATAGAAGGAACAGCCGAGTTGCTCAAGGCTTTGCTAGACATCCTATGAGATGAGATGGTGCAGGCGGCAGGATTCGAACCTGCGAAGCACTACGCAGAGGATCTTGAGCCCTCCCCCTTTGACCACTCGGGTACACCTGCGGCGTGTGGAAGGGAGTTGGGGTCTTGATACCCGCGCCTCCGGAGCGGCGAGTGGTGGTTGCGAGGAATTGTTCAATAATTACCTGCGTCCCACTCGTAGCGGGTGGCTGTGATGGAAGATGGAGATGAAGCACCTAGACTCAACGGGAAGCAGTTGTCAGTGGTCGAGAAGTCTTTGTTCGAACTACTCAGGAAGCAGAAGAGCCAAGCCGTTCCAGTCGATTTACCTGTACCCGCATTCTGGGCCTCAGTCGGCCAGTTATTGCATCATCTCGAGACCGAAATCTCTGAGACCATTCGTGACAAGGGCATGGGTGCTGAGGCCCAAATGAAGTCACGTAGACTGGGAAACATCAGGACCTGTATCAGCGATCTGACTAGATTGCGTCTCAACGCGTTCACCCAGAACGCAGTCCTCTCTAATCTGATGAAGTCGCATCGGGGGGATGCAATGAGTGCAAGCTCGGGCTTCCAGGGAATTGACTGGCAGAGGCACGACTCTTCAGAGCGAGCTTTTCACGCCGGCATTGGACATCTGATTGAGAAATACAAGCATGAGGTCTCTTGGAACGCCCTGCAGCATGGCTCCAGTATAGATTCGACCACCGTCCCCAAGGCCGTTGGCCATTCTCCACTCACAGAGTTCTCTGAACCACAAGAAGAGAATTCTGTATCCCCAGCTCCGGCCTCCGATCAGCCCGCTTCTTCGGGTGATTGGGATGATCCCGATTTTGATGAGGAAGATCGGATTAGACAAATTGATGCTTTTCCGGATCGCGCCACCGGAGCCTCATCTCCTCCTGCTCCTACTGCTCCTGCTGATGATGATGGGTTGATGCGGATTCTGATTCTCAAGGATCTAGATGATCCGATTATTTCCGCGGATGGTTCAGAGATGGTGCTGACCGCGGGTGATGTCGAGTCGTGCTCGTCTCTGATTGCTGAGACTTTGGTCGCTGCTGGTCTAGCGGAGCCCGCCCCACTTTGAGGAATGACTTAGTGTCGTCTGAGGATGATTGGCTCACCATAGGTGAGCCAATGGGCAAGACAATCACTAGAAAGCAAGTTGAGCAATTGAGGAAGGAGTTCGGCTCCGACCCGTCGAATAGAGTGGCACAGAACGCTGTGACCAATGTGCAGTTACCTGATCTGACTTTGAACAGGGACATTGTCCAAGATATTGACAACACATTCAGCACCAAGTTGGATGAATGGAAAGTGACTGCACAGAAGAGGAGTGGGCGTTGTTGGCTGTTTGCCACGCTGAATCTGTTCAGGCCTGGGACAATGAAGAAGATGAATGTCAAGAATTTTGAGTTCAGTCAGGCGCACATCCACTTCTGGGACAAATTCGAGCGTTCAAACCATCTGCTTGAGGCAATTATTGAGACATCTGACAGGCCTGTTGACGACCGTACCATCCACTTCCTGCTCTCTGACCCAATAGGTGACGGCGGTCAGTGGAACATGGCGATGAACCTGATTCGTAAGCACGGACTGGTTCCCAAGTCGGCCTATCCAGAATCAAATACCAGCAGTTCCACGCGTTGGATGAATACCGAACTGAAGAATTTCCTCAGGACTTCTGCTTGCGAGATTCGCGGCATCCTTGAGGAAGGTGGGACTGTGAAAGATGCTCGCGCTCACAAAGAGAAGCGGATGGCTGATGTTTGGAAGATGCTTTGCATTCACTTGGGAACGCCTCCGAAGAGCTTTGATTGGCAGTGGAGAGACAAGGATGGAGAATTTCACCGTAAAGGCAGGATGACTCCCCGAGAGTTCGCCGCCGAGTATGTGGATATCGAATGGGAGGACTACTTGTGTGTGGTCAATGACCCAAGAAACGAGTACTATCGTACTTACACTGTTGACTTTCTTCAGAATGTCGCTGGAGGCCCTCCCGTGGTCTATCTCAACGTGCCGAGCAAGGAGATGAAGGCGATTACACAGAAGCTGTTAGAGGATGGTACTCCAGTTTGGATGGGGTGCGATGTCGGCAAGGAGATGGATCGAAAGAGAGGGTTATGGGATGCCAATCTGTACGATGTCGAGGGACTGTACGGAGTGAGTTACGGCATGGATAAGGCGGACAGATTGAGGCATAACCAGACGATGATGACTCATGCCATGCTGTTCACCGGAGTTGATGTGGTGAATGGTAAGCCACGACGGTGGCGAGTCGAAAACTCATGGGGGGATGATAACGGCCAGAAGGGCTACTACACGATGAATGACTCATGGTATGATGAGTACATGTTCGAAATCGCTGCACCTAAGGAGTACCTCACCGAGAAGATGCTTGAGGGACTTGAGACTGAGCCGGTGATATTACCGGCTTGGGACCCGATGGGTAGCCTAGCCTAAGTTTCGTAGGCTGATCTCTATTGTGACTGAGTCAGGGATAGGGATCCTTAGGACCTTTCTCAGAGCCTTCTCGTCCTTCGCTGTGTTGGTTACCAACTCGAGAAGGCGCTTGTGGACCCTCATCTCCCAGTGATCCCAGGTCTCAGAGCCTTCTCCATCAGGGCTCTTGCGGCATGGGACCACAAGTCTGCGAGTAGGCAGAGGGATTGGTCCACGCAGATTGACACCTGTCTCATCAGAGATAGATTTGATTTGACCACATACAAGGTCGACATCGGAATGATTCTCGCCAGTCAGCCTGATGGTAGTGACGACTGGCATCCACTCACCGCTAGCCGAATCACTTCTTGTCGATCTTCATGCAGACGCCAGCAGCCACGGTCTTACCCATGTCGCGGATTGCGAAGCGGGCAAGCTCGGGGAATACATCCATCTGCTCGATTGCCATAGGCTTGGTTGGTCCGAATCGAACGAGGCAGGCATCTCCAGTCTTCAGGAATGCCGGGTTGGCCTCCTTCTGACCCTTCGAAGTCTTCTCTAGCAAATCGATGAAGCGGACTGCTACCTGTGAGGTGTGGCAGTGGAACACAGGAGTGTAACCAGTACCAATCGCCTTCGGGATGTCCATCAACTGAATCTGTCCGACGAAGGTCTCGTCGTGGCGGACGAACATCGGAGGGTTGTCCTGGTATCCTGCGACGTCACCACGGCGGATGTCTGTAGCAGACAGACCGCGGACGTTGAATCCAACATTGTCGCCGGGCTCGGCCTTGTCGACCATAGTGTGGTGCATCTCGATGCTCTTGACCTCAGCCGACTGCTGACTTGGGTTGAATACAACGGTCTTACCAGCATTCAGAATTCCGGTCTCGATCTTGCCAACAGGCACAGTTCCGATTCCACTAATCTTGTAGACATCCTGAATAGGTAGGCGAAGAGGCCTGTCGGTTGGCTTAGGTGGCATCTGGATAGCGTCGATTGCCTCAAAGAGGGTAGGACCGTTGTACCAAGATGTGTTGTCGCTCTTGTTGAAGATGTTGTCACCGTCGAATGCACTGCATGGGACGAATGGGATCTCATCGGTATTGAAACCGGCCATCTTCAGTAGGTTCGTGACCTCAGCTACAACACTGTTGTACTTGTCCTGAGACCAGTCTACACCGCTGATGTCCATCTTGTTGACATTGACAATCAGTTGCTGGACACCCAGTACGCGTGCGAGGAAAGCATGCTCCTTGGTCTGAGCGTTGACGCCGTCGTTGGCGGCTACGTTCAGGACCGCTGCATCAGCCTGACTAGTACCGGTAATCATGTTCTTGACGAAGTCACGGTGACCAGGTGCGTCGATGACGGTAAAGTAGTAGTTAGGAGTGTAGAACTCCTTGTGTGCGACATCGATGGTGATTCCACGCTCTCGCTCCTCCTTCAGACCATCCATAACGTAGGCAAAACCGAATCCGGCCTTTCCACGCTCTGAGGCTTCCTGCTCGAACTTGTCAATGACGTGCTGCTCTATGTGACCGCTGTCCAATAGTAGTCTACCGACGGTCGTCGACTTTCCATGGTCGACGTGTCCGACGAAAACGATATTCAAATGCGGCTTGCTCTTATCTTCCCATTGTGAACCCATAATGTACACCTTCTGAGTGTCCCGCCGACCGATGGGCCATATATGAACATCACCCACCTATTCTAGGGGGCGAAATTGGGAGCATTGCTTCGATAGGGGCGCCGTCATCTGTATTGCAGCTCGATGACCATCGACTTGACTTCGGTGGTGTGAGTCTCCTCGTTGACGATATCAACTGTCCAGTCACCAGGTAAGTAGCCACGCACAGTTGAGCCTCCAATCACCATCCAAACGCAGCGATCGTCAGAAGCGCAGTCACCTGCATTACGGCTGTCATCCTCAATTGAGGAAGTGTTTGCTATCTCGTCATTGGTGCTGTTGTACATGTACAAGTCGAGCTTGTTATTGGTGGTGGTCCCTGGTACCCCGCCGCCAATCTGGTCGTCGTCCTGAGCAGGATAGGTCAGCTTGACTCTTAGGTAGCGGATTCTATCCTTAGTCTCATCATCGTAGGTTACCGGATACTCCCATGTCATGACCACTGGCTCTTGATAACGGCGATCCATCTCAAAGTCATTCCAAACTCCTCTGTAGTTGACATAGAGAGTGGAGTCATGGTGGTTCACTAGGCCTTGGTTGTCCTTCACGGTGAGTCTGATTGCCCATGCACCTGCAGGTAAGTCCTCCCAATCGTAGGTCTCCCCGGTTGCATCGATGTCGTTCTGGGAGTCTCCGTCCCCATCCGAGTCAGTGTTTGTGTCGAGATCCCAGTTGTACTCTACTAGGTACTCCTCTGCATAGCAGTTCGAATCGTCAGGATCGCATCCAGCCCATGAGCTTGAGCCATCCAGAGTAACTGTGGTGGAAACTAAGATGGTCCTGTCATCTATGTCATTGTCATCGACACATACCCATACTAGGACAAAATCTCCACCAGGTGGGTCATCTCCTTCGCAATCATTGTCTTTGTTGGCGGTAATTTCTGCATTTGGCTCACGCGCTGAGGAATCGAGCACAGTGATAGATCTGCTAGTGGTGGTCTCGTGGGTGCCGTCACCAACCGCCAGACGGACCACATAATCCCCCGGTTGCAAGTAAGTGTGGCTTGTGGTCAAGCCGGTGCCGGTGTTGCTGTCACCGAAGGTCCATGAGAAGGTCATCGAATCGCCATCCGGGTCCGATGAGCCAGCTGCACTGAAGGTTATCGACTGGTCCGTCTTGATGTTCTCAGAGGGATCCATGGACATCTGTACGGTAGGTGGGTCGTTACCTGACAGTGCGTCAAGGCAGCCCGCCATTGGGGAGCAAACCAGTAGGATTGCGAGTAGTGAAGTCAGCGTCCGCATGCTTGCCATCAAAGAGGTCTGGAAGTAAGGGCGAAATCAACCCTACGCTGCCATGACATTGATGGCTTCGTCTTTGATAGGCTTGCAATACATCATTCAGAAGTCGAAAATCGACTGCTGTCTCGAGCCAGATAGTAATTCCTTCTCAGACCAATCGAAAGCCTCTGTGATTCGGCCCAGTGACTTCGCGAGACGTCCAGCATAGTAGGCGGGGTCATACACCGGTGGTTCCTCTCCTATCTCATCGACGAGCCAAGGCTCAACCGACATCGGACTGGACTTCGAATCAGTGACGATGTAGCCTACCTTCATTCCTGGAGTGAACTGCAACCCTCGCCGGATTCTCTCCTTGGCAGCTCTCACATATGGAAGTCCGTCTGGATTGGCGTAGACCTTGGAGAAGTCCACCGTTCCATCGCGCTTCAGAGTTCCTTTGCAGGAGCGGCTGATGACTAGATCGGAGGGGTTAGCATTGCCCTCCTTGACCTCGTCTATGACCGACTTAGTCATCTCCACCGCCGCCCATTCCTCACCGTCGAGAATCATCTCGAACATCTCAGTCATCGTGCGAGTGAGCAAAGCGAAGGAGTCGGTTCTGCGTACCTCATATCCACGAATCAACATCTCCTCACGTGGCCAGATTACTCGCCCGACGTAACGCTTCTTAGCGCCGTGGCTGAAGAATGCCGACAGGGCGGTCTCGAACTCTAACTCCGCACCTTCCTTGGTGAAACGCTCCGCTAACCTCTCTCCGAACCTGATAGTCTCGGATCTAGCCCGGTCCCATAGCTCAAACTCAGGTGATGATTCCTCTGGCTTGTTGATTGGGGCCTCTGCATCTACTGGTGCGCGAACGAAGATTGAGTCGGTGTCAGAGTAGACGACATCGTAGCCCTCGGTTTCGAGGTCCGAGATAATCTTCCTGATGTTGTGCCTAGCCCACTCGGTGATACTCGCACCGAGATCGGGATGAGTGAAGCGGTAGAAACTCGAGGCGAAGACCCCGTAGAATGAATTCATCAGGATTTTCACAGCATATTGAAGCTGGTCCTGAAGGAAGGCCTCAGCCTCGTCTCCAGACTCTCTTGCCGCGGCGAGTGCTGTCTTGTGCTGGTCACGGCTGCTCATCAGCTGCTCGAGTAGGCGAGGAACCAGTCCGAGTCGGTCATCCTTGGACAGATACCTGGTCTCGGTAGTAGGAGAGACGCTGTATGATTCATCAGTCGAATCATCCCTGACCAGAGTGGTCGAGCAGATGTTGTTTGAGATCATGATTGAAGGGTACATCGACTTGAAATCGAGAACCACAATCCATGGTTTGAGTCCGGCGTCAACCTCGTGGACATAGCCTCCTGCAATCTGGTCCCTCCTGCGGGGTCCAGAAATAGTCGTCGGCACGGCCACACCGGTGCTATCAGCCAGCCTGATTACCAGCGAATCGATCCACTGGCTAGTTGTCCCCGCCGAAGCGGTCTCAACAGTAGTGAGTGATACAGATGCCAGAGCCTCCTTACGAGCGACCGATTGTAACCGATCGAGGATATCTAGAGGCAGGATTGTATCGCGTACGCAGTACTCGAGAACCTCGTCTGGTCGCTCTTCCCACTCGCGGTCCATCTGGCTAGCATCGATGTCGAGCTTGTGCATATCTTCGTCCTCGGGCCACAACAGCTTCGAGACATAGCGTAGAGACTCGCGCTCAGGTCTGAGAGTCTGGCGGACCTGCCACCAGGCGTCAAGTGAGATTCTCCCCGGAATACGCCAGACCCTATTCTGCTGCCTACTTGGGAACAGGCGGTTGGACTCACTCTGCAGCATTGGCACTCTGCCCCATCCATAGAGCGCTGCACCGTCCATCTTCGAGCGACCAGTCAGAACATCCATCCTCTCAGCCATACGAGGGAGATCGAAGTTGTCGATATTGTAGCCGGTGATGAAGTCAGGGTCCTCTGACCTCACCAGTTTGGATAGACCCTCCATTATGTCCGCCTCCTCTCCTCTGAACGATTTCTCGCTGCGCTCACCACCTCTGTCAATCACAGCCGCAGCGCAAAGTATTCGGTTGGATTGGATACTTGTCTCTAAGTCAAAAGAGAAGGTGACGAATGGTGTCCTGAAAGGCTCTGTCCTCGAGAGGGCATCTAGATTGCATGATACAACCATATCTGTTGGGTAGAGGCCCGCACCTCCGGCCTCGACTATTCTATCTGCAGCAGTAACACGATCTTCAGTGGTCTCGTCGCGTACCTCAGAAGGAGCCCTGTCACCAGCCCAGAGAACCTCTCCGCGAGCGAGGATGTGAGGCCCGAGATCATAATCTAGCAACAATCTGCGCTCAAACAAAATATCTGCACTACTGACCTCCCAATTCATTCCCTTCAAGGTCTTCCTAATATTCGGACCTCTGGTAATCATCCAAGGCTGTGGGACTTCGACTTTCCAGTGGGGTTTTTCTCCATCTTTAGTCCACTTATCTCCGACGGGTGTGACATTAACGGCCCAGTCCATACTACGCAGATATTCCAGCGCCGAATCGGCTTCTGAAGCCGGTTTTGGTTCATCAGGTAATGAGATTACCACATATGGACGAAGTCCATTGATCAAGAGTGTAACCGAATGTCCTGCTCTTGAGCGACACCACAACTCGATTGTTGTTCTATGGGGCTTACCTTCGCCCGACTTGTAGGAACCTGAAACAATGCACATCTCTTCCTCCCACTGCATGCGTGCCCCTCGATGTCAGGCCGTGCTCAGACGCCTTCAACCTATGTCAGGGCGGGAGCACAAAACGATAGCGGACTGAAAGAGCGGAACCGTTGAAAGCCGAACCCCTCACCTGTCGAATAATCGGGGTGCGCAGATGCTGGATAACGACCTCCCAGAGATAGATTGGGACTCGATGACTTTCAGTTACCAGAAGACCGATCGCATGTATGTCGCACACTGCAAACAGGGCGAGGAGTGGCAGCCCGGAGAAATGCAAGACTTCGGAGATATCTCCTTGTCTCCGGCTGCAGGTGTGCTCAATTACGGACAGGGTCTGTTTGAAGGAATGAAGGCACAGAGAGCAGCTGACGGCAGTATAGTCATCTTCCGGCCCGAGCGTAATGCAAAGAGGATGCAAGAAGGGGCTAAGCGCCTAGGTATCCCTCCAGTTTCAGAAGCAATGTTCCAAGATGCTGTGCGGCAAACGGTTCTTGAGAATCTGCGCTGGGTTCCTCCGATGGGGAAGGGCGCATTGTATGTCCGTCCGCTGCTGATGGGTAGTGGAGCTATTCTTGGTGTCGCACCTGCTCCTGAGTATCGCTTCCTCGTATATGTCTCACCAGTTGGGCCGTACTTCAAGGGGGGAATGAAGCCGATTTCACTGAAGATCTCTGATGAGTTTCATCGGGCTGCTCCTGGTGGCTCGGGCGGGGTGAAGGCGATTGGTAACTACGCTCCCGGAATGGTGCCTTCGAAGATGGCTAAAGCTGAAGGGTATGCCGAGATAATCTACCTCGATGCTGTCCATCACAGGTACATCGAGGAGGTCGGTGCTGCCAACTTCTTCTGTATCAAGGACGGCGTGGTTTCGACGCCTGAACTGACTGGTACAATCCTTCCAGGAGTGACTAGAGCGTCTGTGCTCGAGATTGCAGAGGATTTGGGTTACGAAGTCAAAGAGGAGAAGGTCGATGTCGAGTATGCAATGAGTGCAGACGAGTGTTTCTGCGCCGGTACTGCTGCAGTAATCTCTCCAATCGGCTCAATCAGGTTCGGAGACCATGTCTATGAGTTCGGTGACGAAGTCGGTCCAGTAACTCAGAAACTGTATGACGAGCTTACCGCCGTTCAGCAGAGGAGGATCCCCGACGAGCGCGGCTGGACCGTTACCGTCGAGTGATCACTCTCTGACCAAGGCTTGGAAGTAGCCTGCGAAGCCGAATGGTAGAGTGGTAGGCCCGCCCGTGGCGGACCACCCCTCATCCATCGCTTGGTTCACCTCAGTCTCTAGGCCCTCAAGGGTCTTCGATCTAATGATTCGATATTCCATGAGGCGCCATAGAGACTTGAGGTGAATAGTTGTGCTGCTCAGCGTAGCCTGCGTCCTGCAATCAATACGGCCCCAACTATAGCCAAAGCGGCTATGCCAGCACCGAATCCAGGTAGACTCGAGTCCTCTTCCTCATTGTCCACCGTATCGATGCTACCAGTACCGACTACAATCTGACCTGCCATACCCGAAGTCGCGTGTGGCTCGCAGATGTAGTTGAAGGTCTGGTCGACATCGAAGGTATGCCTGAAGTCGACTGTGGTCATTGACTCACCACTGTATACTCCGCTCATGTAGCGAGTTGTATCTCCTTCCTTAGCTATCTGTGCGACATTGTGAGCCATTGACTCATCAGTCCAAATCCAGCAGACGGTGGCTCCGACATCGACCTCTAGATTGGGCGTGTCGTATGCCAGACCAGAGTCGTCGATTCCGATTACAGCATCGCATCCAGTTGTGTCAGGAGCATCAGCTGGTGGCATCAGAACCTTGTCGATGACATGGATGATACCGTTTGATGCCATTACATCAGCTAGTATGACATTTGCATCGTTAA